>Ga0335078_10000226_pt1 | contig 92004 bp, 89 predicted proteins | sample Lox_Sample_32_FD_206711 | JGI IMG/M metagenome (GOLD analysis project Ga0335078, IMG submission 206711) | Soil microbial communities from Loxahatchee National Wildlife Refuge, Florida, United States - Lox_Sample_3.2 | ecosystem: Environmental > Terrestrial > Soil > Wetlands | place: USA... | reverse complement strand
GAACCCCGCCCCACTGCCGAAGCCATAGATTCGGCCTGGGTCGATGTGTCGAAGGGGTTACCTCGAGCCCCACCGGTCGTGCGGAGGATGCTGCACGACGTTGCCCGGGGAATGGGCAGAAGAGGTCGAATCGGGTGGTAGCTGCAAAGTTCGAAGATGAAACGAGCCAGCGGCGCAGCGGCCCAGCGAGTTCGAAGGATTCGGTGCTAGCAGCCTTCTTCCAGACAAGGGCGAGGGAAGTTTTCGGCAGGAACGAGAAGGCCCAATGCCTGGCCGAAGAGGACGCGTTCAGGCTCTGGCTGGCCTGGCGCGGGGACCCCTCATACCTGATTGCGCACCTCAGCGACAGAACGGGGAGGGAAAGCTCCTGGCGGGTCATCAGGTACACAGAGATTCCGGAACTGGCGATGGAACGCGACCATTTGGAAGCTAGGAGCCTCGGGCACAGCTTTCCCGAGCACGTCCTGGCGCACTTTACACGATTCGTCATTCAGGAGTTGGATCGAATGCCGGGGGCTGAATCGGAAGTAGGAGAAGATCAGGATGAGAGAATCATTAAGCTCTCTCGACAGGCAGTTCAGGAGGAAGCATTCGGCCGCCTGAGAGCGGGAGGAGTTCTGACAGTTAGGTGGCCCAGTAAGGGGGCGCCCGGTCTGTTCTCCAGAATTGCGGTGCTGTCGAGAAACTCCATTCAGGATTCGAAGTATCCGGCTCTGGACAGGAAAGCCGATACAAGGTGCGGGAGCGACCGCGGATTCACGAAATTCCTTGAGCGTGCAGATAAGAAGCACCAGCAGAGATGGGTCAGGTGGGCAACTCGTGGATGATTCGCAGGGTCTGATTTCGCCCCCAATGGGAATACTATGACAACAGAAACACCGGTCGAAGCCAAGAGCCAACTGAGGCGCTCGGCGACAAGGTTCGTCATCCTTGTCGGGATCATGAGCCTATTCGCTGACTTCACCTATGAAGGGTCGCGGTCGATCCTTGGTCCGTACCTCGGTTTCTTCGGTCTCGGCGGGACGGCGATCTCCATCATCACCGGGGTTGGAGAGCTGCTTGGGTATGGACTCCGCCCACTTTCCGGCCGACTGGCTGACACCTCTAAACGGTTCTGGCCGATTACGATTTTCGGCTACGTGGTCCAGATGGTGGCAGTTCCCTTGCTTGCGTTTGCAGGGAGTTGGCCGATAGCCGCCTGGCTTGTGATTCAGGAGAGGATGGGGAAGGCAATACGCAACCCTCCCCGTGACGTGATGCTGTCGCACGCGGCCAAGGAGATGGGATACGGCTGGGCCTTCGGGCTGCACGAGGCTCTGGACCAGACGGGAGCCCTGATCGGGCCCATAGCGATAGCAGTGGTCCTGGCTTCAGGCGCCGGGATGCTGACCGATTACCGCACGGCCTTCATGTACCTTGCAGTTCCTGCGGCGATGATGCTCTCGTTGCTTGCTGTCGCCCGGTACACCTATCCGCATCCGGAGAGCATGGAAGTCAGCCTTCCCGAGACAGAAGGCGGTGGCCTCCCCAGGGTCTTCTGGGTATACCTCATGGCCGCCATCCTAGTTGGGGCAGGGATGGGTGGGTGGCCATTGATTGCCTACCATCTCCAAACGTTAGCTATCGTCCCCTACACCTTAATCCCAATTTTCTACGCGGTGGCCATGGGGGTCAGCGGGCTAGGCTCGCTCCTGTTCGGCCGTGTTTACGACAGGGTCGGAATGCGTGTTCTTCTCCCACTGACTATCTCATCCGCGATTGCCCTTCCCTTAGTTTGGTTAGGGAACTTCGGCGTTTCGATGGTTGGTGTGGCGCTCTGGGGGCTGGGCACAGGCGTGCAGGAGTCCCTCATTCCCGCTGCTGTGGCAACCATGGTCCCGAGGTCGAGGAGGACGTCGGCATATGGCATCTTTACAGCGGGGTATGGAATCTCTCTGTTCCTTGGAAGTGTCGTAATAGGGCTTCTTTACGCTGTGAGTATCAATTCGCTCATCATCTTCGGTGTCATCGCAGAACTGGCAGCCCTACCCGTTCTGCTATGGGTCGTCCGCAGAAGGCCATAATTCACCACTCTACACATAGGTATGAATTGCCGTCGAGAGGAGACAGGCCATGGAGCTCTTGACACATGGTTTACCGTGGCACACTGTACTCAAACCCGAAGCCGGGCCGGACTCGGTCCCCTTTCAGGAAAGGAGTCAGATTTGATTTATCTAGACCTTGGGCGTCTGCGCGGCATCGAACCTCGGCCCAAGCGACAGCATGTTGACTACTACTTGATATCCGAAGAGAAAGAGGAGAGCCCCTAGACAGACGTGGACGTCATAGGACCGCTCCTGCTGGTGGTTGCCACCTTACTCATACTCCTGGTTTCAGGGAACAACACGGTAGCGTGCGTAGGGAACCTGATCGGTGCCAGGGTCGTCAGCGCGAGGGCCGCCCTGCTGATGGAAGTCGCGGGGGTCTCACTGGGATTGATCTTCCAGGGGACGAGGATGGCGACCGCAGCCGAGCACCTCGCGAAGGGGTTGTCCTCGGAGATGGTGCTGGTCGTGCTCACGATAACGCTGGGGCTCTTCGTCGTGGCGCACTTCGCAAGGCTACCTCTTTCCCTGACTGTCACCCTGCCTGCGCTGCTCGCTGGTGTCGCCCTGACCTTTGACTCCTACTTCTTCTTCATGATGTTAGCATGGGCGGCCGCGCCGGCCGCCGCGTTGGTCGCAACCCCTCTCATCACAAGGCTCGCAAACAGGGTCGGGGGAAAGAGCTACTGGGCCAAGGTAGAGGAGTACAGGGTGCTCCTGCTCCTGGTGTCGTTCGTCTTCGCATTCACCCTAGGCGCCAACACCATAGGGCTCATAGTCGCCGTGGAGGGCTTCGGAGACTTCTCGGTCTTGCTTGCCGTCGCCGGCGTAATCCTTGGCACCTTCTTCCTCAGCGCTGGTGAGATAAGGAGGGTGACGTCGGACATGTTCAATCTAGGGTATTCCAACGCCATGTCGTCGATGCTGACCTCAGCCGTGCTGGTCGAGGCCGCAACCCTGGCCGGGATCCCCATGCCCAACACGATGGCCCAGAGTGCGGCCGTGTTCGGGGCAGGTCTTTCTTACAAGACAAAATTCTTTTCGTCGAAACCGTTCGTTCTGATGGCTCTGAGCTGGTTGATTTTTCCAGTCGGAGGCATAGCTGCAGGAGTGCTCATCGCGCTCGTGTAGACTCGCCGAACTGCAACCGTCCCTTTCAACGTCGCCGCCCAGAGGGACCGGACCCAGCGGATCGGGCCGGCATGGTAGTGGGGCAGTCAGGGACTTCCAGTCCGCCTGCATCCTACGGGGCACGGCTGATTCCAAGGGGGGAGTTCTCTTTCGTGATTGGCCAGTTTGCGTTGTCAGTTGGATTAATTGATTTGGACCTCTTCTCCTTAATCGGATTGACTGTCTTCATCACTGCTATCGTAGGACCATTTCTCCAACGGTTTACGAGGCCGAGATTGGCCGCGGTCGATCACGCGATCAGACCGCAGGCTGACCCGTAATCGCGGTTCGCTATGCTCATGGTTTCCAATAAACAAAATGTATAGGCTGATTCTAAGGTCCTCGAATCGGGGAATCGTGAGGACCCAAATAGCTTGAATCGAACCCCTTTTGGTAAACTGAATATCGTTTCAAGCTATTTTTAGCTGGGGTCGCCCGGATTTGAACCGGGGATCTCAAGCGCACTAGGCCCCTCAGAGACGAACTGCGGGGCACCCAAGGCTTGAAGCCTAGACCAGACTAGCCGACGACCCCAACAATTCGCGGTCGAATCGTGAGATAGTTATGGATTCTGGGCTGGCACGGAAGGCTTCCCCTTTGAGACGAAGACGCTTCCCCTCGCGTAGAACCTCCACCTGAACGACGTGCCTCGAGTCACCCCGACCCTCGAGCTCTCTCCGATTTCTCCCATTTGCTCCCCGAGTTCGAAGAACAGTCCCGAGGATGTCACCATGTCCTCCCCATTGTCCCTTCGGTCGATTCCGAGGGCCTTGGTCAGGTTCCCCGGGCCACTCGCAAGGCGAGCGACTTCGTTCACCCCGCGGTTCCTCACCATCTTCTGAATGCCTTCCGTGGGCTCCAGTGCTCGAATGAGAACCGCTGCAGGCGTTCCCATTGGTTCTGTCGTGACGTTCAGACAGTAATGCGCCCCCATGGTGAAGTACACATAGGCGTGACCAGCTGGCCCAAACATCACCGCGTTCCTATCAGTCTTTCCTCTGTAGGCATGGCTGGCAGGATCTGCTGACCCCCTGTAGGCCTCGGTTTCAACCACTACCCCTGCCAGCCTCTCACCATCTCTCATTCGAACCAACCGGCACCCAATCAACCCCTTCGCCACGTTCGGAGTGTACTGCTCGAAGAAGGAACGTCCTAACCTCAATCGCCCCCATCCCCCAATTCCATTCTCTCCATCATCTAGCCGTTAATTAACCAGGGGTAGGGCGCGAAATTCTATGCGCGTGTTCGCCGACCTGCAATTGCATTCGAAGTACGCGCTTGCCACGAGCAAGGCCATGGACCTCGAACACCTCGCCGCTGGGGGGAGGGTCAAGGGACTTGGCCTCCTCGGAACAGGAGACTTCACCCACCCGAAGTGGTGCGCAGAGCTCAAGTCGAAACTCGAGCCCATTGAAGGGTCGGGGCTCTTCACCTACCACGGCATGACTTGGATGCTCTCCGGCGAAGTGTCGACGGTCTACGAGCAGGGAGGAAGGGTGAGGAAGGTTCACCATCTGCTGTACGCCCCAGATTTCGCTATGGTTGACCAAGCGAGCGAGTTCCTGGCGAAGTACGGCCGACTCGCCTCTGACGGGAGGCCGGTCCTGAAGGGGTTGGATTCAGCCGCGCTCGTAGAGGGGATGACGGGCATCTCGAAGTCGCTGGTCCTAATCCCGGCGCATGCTTGGACGCCGTGGTTCTCAGTATTCGGAGGCAAGTCAGGCTTCGACTCACTCCAAGAGTGCTACCAGGACCAGGCTAGGAAGATCTTCGCGATCGAGACGGGACTGAGCAGCGACCCTGAGATGAATTGGCGTCTCTCGGCTCTCGACGACGTGGCCCTGGTCTCAAACTCCGACGCCCACTCTCCCAACCCCTGGAGGCTCGGGAGGGAGGCGAACGCTTTCGAGCTCCGTTCCCTGACGTACGGAGGGATTTTCGAAGCAATCAGGAAGAAAGACAGCTCGAAGTTCCTGTTCACCATTGAGGTCGACCCCTCCTACGGAAAGTACCACTACACCGGGCACAAGAAGTGCGGCGTCTCCCTGCCTCCGCACGAAGCCAGGCTCCTCGGGAACAAATGTCCCGTGTGCGGGAAGAAGCTGACCATAGGCGTACTTCAGAGGGTCGAGGAGCTGGCCGACAGGCCAGAAGGTTATGTGCCTCCTCACGCCATCCCCTTCAAGCGTCTTCTCCCTCTCTACGAGGTCATCTCCTTTGCCACGGGGACGAACCGCCTCTACGCGAAATCTGTGCTGGCCCTCCAAGACAAATTGATCGCCAGGTTCGGGAACGAGCTTGCAGTCCTCCTCGAGGCCGCAGAATCCGACCTCGCGCAGGTCGTGCCGCCATTGGTCGCGAAAGCCATCGTCGCCTCACGGGATGGGAGGGTGAGGATCGTCCCGGGCTACGACGGGGTGTACGGCACTCCCAACTTCACAGGCTGAGGACCGGGGCCATGGCCTCCCATCCGCGAATAGACAACCAACGCGACAAGATAGAACCCCACGAACAGTGCGTACCCGATCCAATTGTGGATTCCCCAGAAGGCGTCTGCGCCGTCTTGGTAGCCTACCCACATGAGGAGGAGGATCCGAACTGAGTTGAGTACGACCAGCACCAGGATTCCGCCAACCGCCAGCGTCAGGGTGGAGCGTACGTCTTTCTTGAGGTCCATGTGCATGAGGGCGAGCAGCCCCAAGAACGTCGTGACGGAAATGATGCTGGAGCAACCGGGGGTCACTGCGCTGCTTACCACATCTCCGGTCCTCGACATGAGCTCGAACTGGGTCCCCTGCCAGGCGACTGGGAGCCCGAAGACGCCGACCAGCCTTGCCGATAGGATGGAAGACAACACAGCGAGTGGTTCCCCGAAGGCCCACTGTAAGAGGAACGGTGCGCCGACTCCAGCTGAATATATCGCTGCGTAAGGAAGCATGAAACGCCTTGTGAGCGGGTTGATGGCGAGCGAAGTGCCGTAGAAAGTCAGGATCACGGCTACCCCGGATGTTTCGACTGCCTGCCGAGTCAGGGGTTCGAGGACCAGGAGCGCCCCTACAATCGCAGCGCCGCCCACACGAGTTGCAAGCTGAGAGCCGAGGCTTCCCTCGGCCGCTAGGACGTCGGCCAGGTCTCTCCAGCGGAGTGCGAAGATAAGAGAGAGCAGGGCTGCGAATGGGATGGCAGGGAAGACGTTCCCGAATGTGTCGCCGAGCGATTGGTTGAGCAGGGTGATGAAGGAGGGCGCGGTGACCGCTGAGAGTGCGACCGCGACGCCTATCCAGACAAAGAATCTGATCTCGACCTTCAATGCGGGAGCTCCAAGGGTCGCCCGCCGATTCTCAGTCAAGCTTTTCATCAGCTATTCCGCGCGTATATAATCGCGATAACTCGAACGGAGTGGTATCTCGGGACAATTCGCGAATGTGTGGGGGTAGTCGGATTTGAACCGACGGTCTACAGGTTTCTGCAGCTCCAATGCCTAATCATCCACGCTGCGGTGTCATCAAACTTCTATGTTTGACCACTGGAGCCTGTCGCCCTGCCTAGCTGCTCACCCTTGACAAGGTACTGGGCTATACCCCCAACACGGCCCGGGGCAACCCACAGGTGGCTTTAGGGTTTCTTATGAGATAAGATGAATCACAGGCTCCACGGCTTCCCGCCATGGACCACACTCTCAGGCAGCTTCGAGCTCCACTTCTCGAGGAACCCGGTGTCCTCCTTCCTGTTCCTGAGATTGTCCGGGAGCATCACAGGTATCTCCTCGATGATCGGGTAGTACCTCCCGCAGGCGGAGCAGAGGAGGACTCCATCCACTATTACATCTCCCTTCACGTTGAACTCCAGCATCTCGAGAGGATAGTGCTTGTCAATGGGGCAGGCCAAGATGTCGAGGAGTTTTCTTTGCATGAGGTGAAGGGTTTCAACAGGGCAGTTTCTTAAGGCCTTCGGCATTGGTCGCCAAGTTTGCCCAGCACCTTGGCGGCCATGATCAAGGTCACCAGAGGAATTTGAAACAGTTAAATCCCCTCAGGAAACGGAGCCGCTCAGCCGGCCATAGCGCGTGGGTCCGACCTGGACTCGTTCCGATCCCAGACTCGCAAGAGGGGAAGAAGTCAAACCGCGCGTCGCCCCGGTGCTACTGACTTCCGAGAGGAGTCGGGAAGCCGAGGTGCCGGCAATCTTTTCATAATTGCACTTCAGGATGTATTTTCGCTACAGAACATTTAAGTCCGAGGGCGCGGCGGCGAGCTAGGAACCTCCGTGACAGTACTCTCAGGTGGCTTCTTGCAGGCCATTCCCGGTCTAGATTCTACTACACTCCTTTCACTGTTCTGGATCGGCTTCATCGTTATCACCTTCTTCTACCAGACAAGGCTTCAGTCGTACCTAGCCCTCAATGACATCAGCAGGGGCCTGTCCAAGCTCAAGGTGATGAAAGACAAAGCTAGGAAGGAAGCCATAGACTACCTAGTGAACGTGGGCAAGGCAAGCAACGACCCGACTCAGCGTGTCGACCAGTTCCTCGACTACGTCACGATAATGCCGGTCGACATGGACCCCGCAGGGATCGTGGGGAAGATCGACCACGTCGTCACCACAAGCAACGACAGGGTAAGGGCTGAAGTGGGCGCGCTCGTCGGCCAGAACAACCCTGTGACGGTCTCGATTTCCGAGAACCTGCTCGAGGTGGCCACCTCTCTCAACCAGATCCACAAAATAGTCCGCCATTACTATCTGCTCGGGAAGAAGACGAACTCGTACTTCACGCTCGTCCAGCTCCAGATGCTCATGCCAATGATAATACAGGAGGCCGACGCCCTGCTGAACGCTGTCGACTCCTTCAAGGTGGGGCAGCCGGTCGGTGACGGAATCGGTCCCGTCGTCGTCTCGAAGTACATGGCGGGGAAGGAGAAGCGGGTGGTTGCGAAGGACACGGTGATGGCAATCACCGAGTACAAGGGGAGGAAGCTGTACGTGCTGAAGGCGGACGGACCCATGGCCTACGTCGGCCAGCCTGGCGTCGCGATCCAGAAGATACTCGGTGAAATGGGGGCAAAGCCCAGCGCGATAATAATGATAGACGCAGCCCTGAAGCTCGAGGGGGAGAAGACAGGCGAGATAGCCGAAGGGGTAGGTGCTGCCATCGGTGGCATAGGCGTCGAGAAGTTCCAGATAGAAGAGGCGGCGACAAAGGAGAAGGTTCCTCTCTACGCGATCCTCGTCAAGCAGAGCATCCTCGAGGCAATCACAGTGATGAGGAAGGAGATTGCCGAGGCCGCAGACAAGGTCAATCAGGTTCTGAACCGGCTCATCGAGGAGAAGACGAAGGAAGGAGACGAAGTCCTGGTGGCGGGAATCGGCAACACCCTTGGTGTTGCACAGTGATGAGCTCCGTGCCCGGACCCGACAAGAAGACCAAGCTGCTCGTATACACTATTGAGGAGTGCCCCGTCTGTGGGCAGAAGACGAAGCGCGCCTTCGCAGTCGGCGACTACGTAACCAAGGACGGAGCAAAGTGCTCGAAGTGCTCGAACCAGACCAGGATAAGTCTGGTCTACGCCGAAGGGACGAAGCCCTCAGGTTAGCACGACGAGCCCGCTTTCGTCCAGGGCCATGGTGTGCTCAAATTGGGCCACAGGGCGCCCTGAAGCTTCGACAAGGACCGGGTAGGCCCGCAGTATCTTCTTGCCAATGAGCTTGGTAATGATTGCGTTCACCTTCTCCTTGCCCAACTCCGCCGAGTACCACTGTGGTGTGAAGGGGAGCGTCTTTCTTTCTGCCCACACCCTGTCGGCGAAGCCATCGAGCTCGGGGACGCCGGTCCTCCTCCTCGCAACCATGGAGAAGATTGTCTGAGAAGGCCCGTCGACCACGTAGCCGGCAGCTGACCCGAGGGTAAGGAAGGGCTCGATGGCAAAGACATCCCCCTTCTTGAGCGACTGCATCCCAGGCATGTACAGGTTTGGAATGCTCTTCCCCGCGTGCACCACATACCTGTCCACGGTGTGCCCTGTCAGGTTCTCTATCGTCTTGAAACCAAACCTCGCCGCCTCGCGATGTATCTCCCTGCCTATCTCACCTGTCCTGGCCTCACGCCGGGCGGTCGATATCGCAGCCTCCAGCGCCCTCTCCGTCGCCTCGAGAAGCAGGTTGTACTCGGGGTCGAATGTTATCGACACCGACGTATCGGTCAGGTACCCTTCGACGTGCACGCCGAAGTCGACCTTCACCAGGTCTCCTTCCCTAATCACGGAGGCATCCCCGTCCTGCGGAGCGTAGTGCGCAGTCACTTCATTAACGCCTATCCCCGTCGGGAATGCCAGCAACCCTCCTCGCGACTCCACTTCATGCCTCACGAAGTCGCAGATCTCCAGAAATCCCATGCCGGGCTTCACCTTCGAGCGGACAAGCGCCTTCACCTGGTTCGTGATGTTCCCCGAAGTCCTGTACTGCTCCGGAATCAGACTCAATTCATTTCACAAATCCTATATTGCGTTCAAGGGCCAGCGGCGCCCGCTGTGGTATTTCAATTGATTTGCAGCTCGGTGGTGCGCCCGTGAAGTACAGCGTGGTGGCCACAGGGGGGACCTTCGACCATATTCACCTGGGTCACCTCTCTCTCCTGACCAAGAGCTTCGAGGTCGGCGAGAAGGTTGTCATCGGCGTGACGTCGGATGCCTTCGCCCGGAAGCAAGGGAAGACCCCCGACCAGGTCTACGCAGACCGGGTGCGGGCGCTGGAGGCGGTCCTCCGAACGAAGTTCCCGGGGAGGGAGTATATCATAGCGGAACTCGATGACTACTTCGGGCCCGGAATCGCGTCTCCGGAGGTGCAGGCGATCGTCGTGAGCAAGGAGACTGCCAAGAGGGTGGCCATAGCCAATGCCCTGCGCGAAGGAAAAGGGTACCCTCCGCTTGAGGTGGTGGTCGTTGACTTCATCCTCGCCGAGGATTCCAGGCCAATTTCGTCCACGAGGATAAGGAAGGGCGAGATAGACAGCGAAGGGCGGGTCGTGAAGCAAAACCCAGAATGAGAGGGCAGCCGCCCGGGGAGTGGTTATATCGGAACTTCTGCAGGCGGAGGTAGTGTGGATAAGGACAGGCTGGACCCCTGGGGGACGAGCTCTATCAAAGACTACACCCGTCTCCAGTCGGAGTTCGGGATAGAACCTACAGCTCCCCTCCTTTCACGCTTCAAGACACCCAGCCCCCATCTCAGCAGGGGCATAGACTTCGGTCAGCGAGACCTCAAGCGAATCCTCGACGCCATAGACAACAACAAGCCCTACGCCGTAATGAGCGGCATCAAGCCCGACGGCGCATTTCACCTGGGGAACAAGATGACCGCTGACGACATGATATTCTTTCAATCCCTCTCAAAGAAGGCGACGGTCTATTACGCAATCGCCGACGTGGAGGCATACGCGGACAATGGCCTCACCTTCGCCGAAACTGCGAAAACTGCGATAAGGAATGTGGCAGACATCCTCGCCCTGGGCCTCAACCCCGACCAGGCTATAGTGTACAAGCAGAGCGAGGAGATGCGGGTGATGAGGATGTCAACGATCTTCTCCCGGGGCGTCACCAACAACATGCTGAAGGCGATTTACGGGGAGAGGCAGATAGGCCTCTACATGTCTGCGCTCATCCAAGCCGGGGACATACTGATGCCCCAGCTTCCAGACTTCGGGGGCCCGAAGCCTGTGCTTGTCCCGGTAGGCGCGGACCAGGACCCTCACATCAGGCTGACGAGGGACCTCGCAGACCGTTACCAGGCAGACTTCGGCTTCATCCCACCCTCTGCCATCTACCACAGGCTCGAGTTCGCGCTGACCGGTGGCTACAAGATGTCGAAGAGGGTCCCTGAATCAGGGTTCACCCTGGACGACTCAGCCGCCGAGGCGGCAAGGCGTGTGAAGGTGGCGTTCACAGGCGGGAGAGACACGGTGGAGGAGCAGCGGAGGCTGGGAGGGAGGCCCGAAATCTGCCCGGTCTTCGACCTCTACCGCTTCCACTTCGGGAGGGACGATGAGCACGTCGACCGGGTCTACAACGAGTGCTCCAAGGGGATCCGTCTCTGCGGGGAGTGCAAGCAGGAGGCCATAGGGCTGGTCAAGGCGTTCCTCGAAGAGCATCACAAGAAGAGAGACTCGCTCATGAACGACGCGAAGGAGCTTCTCGCGAAGAGCCGAGCTTACCTAGGATCGGCGGGAAAGTAGGCGGTGGCTGGCACGTCGAGCTCACTCCACCCAATCGAGCGAAAAATCCTGACGACCCTCTCGCCGACAGGCATGCTTTCCTTCGAGTCCCTGGTTTCAGCGACGGCTCTGCAGGCAGACCAGGTCAGGCGCGCCCTTCAATGGTTATCTACGAAAGGATTGATTACAATCGCTGATTCGACTCAGGTCAGGCTGGAGGTGGTCCGAAGCCCCCCCGAGCTGACGCTCGCCAAGATGGTCTCGGAGGCAAAGACCCCCCTCACGGTCGAGGAACTCAGAACCAGATTCACTTCGCCTGACGAATTCTCCGCCGCCTTCGGGCGAGCAAGAAGCGCCGGGTGGGTAAGGGTGGAGCCGGGGGCGCACCCCGTCGTTCGCATGGCCAACGCCCAGGGCATCGAAGCCCTGAGCTCGGTCCTCGACTCGATAGCCGCGGGCAAAGGGGAGATGGAGTTGCCAGAGAACTTGGCAGGGCTCGCAGCGGACCTTGCCAAAAGGGGAGTAATCCAACGCATCGAGACGAGGACGACTGTTGTCTCGATCACGGATGCAGGGATGCAGGCCGCTTCAGCCTCGGTGGGTGAAAACCTGATTGACAGGCTGACCCCCGAAACACTGGCCTCGGGGACGTGGCGAGGCAAGACGCTCCGCCCCATCGACGTCGAGGCCAAGGCTCCTGTGTTCTACCCAGGGAGGAGACATCCTGTGCGGGACTTCATCAAGGAAATCAGGGAGGTCTACATCTCCATGGGGTTCACCGAACTCCACGGCGACAGTATCTACCCGGCGTTCTGGAACTTCGACGCCCTGTTCATTCCCCAGGACCATCCGGGGAGGGAGATGCAGGACACGTTCTACCTCACAGGTCTCTACGACAATGAGATGGCAAGGACGGGGGTCGTCGCAAGGGTCGCCGCCACCCACGAGGGCGGCTGGAAGACTGGGAGCAGAGGCTGGGGATATCACTGGCGCATCGAGGAAGCCAGGCGGCTCGTGCTGCGAACCCACAACACCGTCCTGACCGTGAAGTCGCTCTCAGAATCTCAGGAGAAGGAAACTCGGGTCTTCGCAGTCTCCAAGGTTTACAGGAATGAAAACCTCGATTACAAGCACCTTGCGGAGTTCCACCACATGGACGGCATCATGGTGGGCGAGGGCCTAAACGTAAGGCACCTCATGGGGTTCCTTGCCGAATTCTACAAGAAGCTCGGCATGTCCAACGTGAAACTCTGGCCAACCTACTTCCCCTACACCGAGCCCTCCCTCGAGGTCGTCGGGTACTCTGAAGCGACGAAGTCGTGGATTGAGCTCAGCGGGTCCGGGGTGTTCAGACCAGAGGTAACGTTCCCACTTGGTGTCAGAATACCTGTACTGGCCTGGGGGCCGGGGGTTGAGCGCTTGATGCTCATGAGGTACGGGCTCGATGACATGAGGGCGCTGTACGGCTCCGACCTCTCGTGGCTAAGGAATCGGGTGGAGCTTGCCAGTCGTTAGGATCGACCTCCGGAGGTTCGCCAAGCAGGTCAAGTCGGACAGGAAGACGATCCTCGACAGGCTCCCCTACATCGGCCTCGACATCGAAAGTGTCGACTCCGAGTCAGTGCGGGTCGAATACAGCCCCAACAGGCCTGACTTCGGGACCGATTTTGGAATCGCACGTGCGTTGAAGGGAATCCTAGAGAAAGAGGTGGGCCTACCGAAGTATCCCGTGACGCCCTCGGGCGTTGTCGTGTCGGTCGACAGAAGGCTGGCTGCCGTGCGCCCATTCATAGCCTGCGTAACCGTCAACGGCCTCCGCCTCGACGACGAAGACATTCGGCAGATTATCTCGTTGCAGGAAGACCTCCACAACGGACTCGGGAGGAGAAGAAGAACTGTCGCCATCGGGCTGCACGACATGGACGCGGTGAAGCCGCCGTTCTCCTATCGCGCGGTGGGCTCCACCTTCAAGTTTGTCCCTCTGGGGAGTAGGAAGCAAACATCCATCGCGTCGATCCTTTCAGACACCGAAGAAGGCAGGACTTACGGCGGCACGTTCGCCGGAGGCAAGTCTTACCCTGTCATCACCGACTCGGAGGGTGTGGTGTTGTCCTTCCCCCCGATAATCAACGGCGACGCCACCAAGGTTACGCAGAGGACCAGGAAGATGTTCATCGACGTCACGAGCACCGACATGAAAGCGGGGGACGATGTCATGGCGGTCATGGCCACCACCCTGGCCGATGCCGGAGGGGATCTGGGAGCTGTCACCATAGGGTACGCCAGCGGACCAAGGGCCACTCCGGACCTGACCCCCGTCGAATTGCCTCTGGACGTCTCTCTTGTGCGGAAGGTCCTCGGGCTTGAGCTGACTCGAGGGGAGATTCTCAAGTCTCTCGCAAAGAGCCGCCTGGCTGTCAGGAGGGACAGGGTTCTGGGGCCACGCTACCGCGTCGACCTCCTCCATCCGGTCGACGTCGCCGAAGAGGTCTCCCTCGGCTACGGCACCGACCGCATCGGACCGCTTTACCCGCCGAGCAAGCAGCCAGGGTCGTTCGACGAGTTCGAGGAATTCCTTGATTCTGTCTCCACGATACTCGCAGGGTCGGGAATGATTGAATTGATGACCTTCGAGCTGACGGATGAGAGCTCTCTCTACACGAGGTTCCAGCGCCCATCGTCCGCCAAAGTCACCGTCCAGAACCCGAAGAGCATCGACCATTCGATTCTCAGAGACGCCCTCCTCCCCAACCTGATGGCCTCGCTGTCAACGAACGTGAAATCCGACTATCCGCAGAAGGTCTTCGAGATCGGGAGGGTATACTCCCGGACGAAAGACGGAGTTTCGGAGTCGTGGCACCTGGGTTGCCTCATCGCCCACTCCCAGGCTTCATTTACCGAAGCGAAGATGCACCTCGAGTCTACCTGCCGCATCATCTGTGGACGAGAGGCGTCCACTTCGGAGGGTGGGCACTGGGCCTTCGCCTCTGGCCGTTGTGCCCTCGCAAAGCTCAGGGAGGCAGCAATTGGGCACGTCGGCGAAATAAAGCCAGAGGTCCTCGAGGCCTTCGGGCTCGGGGTGCCAGTCGTTGGCTTTGAAGTCGACCTCTCCGCAATGTACAAACTCCTAAAATAGCTCCGGGGCTTGTCCGACCTAGACGGCTTTCGTTCTAAAGCGCGCCAAACGGCCAGCCGCGAAGGCGGAGACGCTTTGATGAGCGGGTGGTTTACCCAGTCGCGCGACAGACGAAGGCCGTTTGCCCGTTGAAGAGGCTAGGTGATGCTCCCCGCTATAAGCAGGGACATGATCCAGGCTTGTCAGAGACGGGCAACATTCCCAAGAGCGCGACCATGATAGACAGGCGGGGTACTCAGTACCGGGGTTTCGAAGAATTCTTGAGGTCTTATGTGGCAGATTTGAACGACCTGTCTCAGGAGGGGTGGGTCCTCCTGGTCGAGGGGCAGAGGGACGTGAGAGCGCTCAGGGTGCTTGGATTCAATGGTGGAGTCGCCACCGTGCATTCAGTGGGAAGAAAGGGGACAGGGATTCTCGGGGAGGCGAGGAAGGTCGTGATTCTCACAGACCTCGACCGAGAGGGGGCGACCCTGGCGGCGCGCAGTATCAAGCGGCTGTCTCATGATGGATTCAGGACGTCGCTGAAAGAGCGCCTTCGACTCAAGAACGCGTCTCACGGCGTATTCCTGCACATCGAGAACCTCTCGCGCTTCGCAAGAGATGAGGATTGAATTGCGAGAAAACAAGAGGTTTATATCCCCGGTAATTTTCGCAAGAAATCAATTAACGATTAACACCGTTAAGCACGAGTGAACCAGAAATGAACGGAGTGAAAGGAATTGCCAGATTCAGGTATAGTAAAGTATCTAGTCAAACTGAAGTTTGAGGTAGACGGAGTCGTCGAAAGGGCCGACGTGATCGGCGCGATCTTCGGTCAGACCGAGGGTCTGTTCGGTCCCGAGATGAACCTCAACGAATTGCAGAAGAGCTGGAAGGTCGGCAGAATAGAAATCAACCTGGAATCGAAGAATGACAAGACCCGGGGAGAGGTGATCATTCCCATGTCCACCGACATTGGGACGGCAGCCCTGATCGCAGCAGCCGTCGAGAGCGTCGACAAGGTGGGTCCCTGCAGTGCCAGGTTCACAGTTGGTGCCATTGAAGACGTCAGGGCGGTCAAGAGGAAGCAGATAGTCGACAGAGCGAAGGTAATAGTAAGGGACTGGAGTTCGAAGACGTCCAGCGAGGGGGAGAACCTCCTCAAGGACGTCACCGAGTCCACCAAGAGGGCCAAGGTCATCAACTACGGCCTCGAGAACCTCCCTGCGGGCCCCGGAGTCTACTCCTCCGAAGTCGTCTATCTTGTCGAAGGAAGGGCCGACGTGGTCCTCTTCCTGAGGGCTGGAATTGAAAACGTGGTCGCGCTGGAGGGGACCAGTGTCCCAGACTCCATCATCGAGCTTGGGAAGAAGAAGCGTCTGATCGCGGTACTCGACGGCGATAGAGGCGGAGACCTTATCGAGAAAGAGCTTGCCCAGGTGGTAAGGGTCGAGAAGGTCTACAGAGCCCCGACGGGGAAGGAGGTCGAGGATCTGACGCCCATCGACATAATCAACATGCTGAAGGCGGAGAGGGCTGAAGGTCCCACCCCTGCGCGCAGGGAGAGGGCATCAGAGCGGGCACAGCCGAGACCCGCGGCTGAGGAACCAGAAGAGCCGGTGGTGGTCAAGACCCGCGAGCTCTACCCAAGCCTCAACGGCACACTTGAGGCCATACTTCTCGACCAGACCCTGCAGGAGATTGGGCGCTTCCCCATTAGCGAGCTCGTGCAGAAGATGGAGGGGACCAGCGGGGCACAGTACCTCATCTTCGACGGAATAGTTACGCAGCGGCTCGTCGAGTCAGCGACCAAAGTCGGTGTGAGGGGCATAATCGGTCACCGAACTGGGGAGCTCAGCCAAGTCCCTAACGATGTCAGGATCGGAACATTCCGCGACCTAGGCCTCGAGTAGCAAGTTCAGCTGACGACTTGAGTTCGCATAGCCGCCAGTGTGTATCGGCACTGGGGGTCACGAAGTGACCTGTTCCTTCTCAGACCCTTTATCTAGCGCTGTATCCCGAATGCGCAGGCGTTTGTAGAATGGAGTCAGCAATAATATCGGATCCGTTCAAGCCTCCATCCAACATCATCGTAGTGACTACGCCATTTGTGTCAGGACATCATGTTACGAAGGTAATTGGCACGACCTTCGGTCTGATAGTGAGGTCCCGTGGACTAGGACAGAACGTTTGGGCTTTTTTCAGGGCCTGGGGCGGTGGGGAGATCAAGGTCTACACGCAGCTCCTCGAACAGGTGCGCGCGCAGGCCCTCAAACGACTCGCAGAGCATGCCAAGGGTCTTGGAGCGAACGCGGTCGTCTCGGTTGGGTTTGACACCTCAGAGATGGGCGGGGCGATGACGGAAGTTCTAGCCTACGGTACGGCCGTCGTTGTTGAGCCTGACGTGCAACCCGCGCAGCCCGTTGCGCTCCATTGAGATACTCTGGCTTGGGTTTTGCTTGGACTCCCATTCAGAGAATCGGAAGGCTCGACCCCGCGGACGTTGAGGAACTTATAGGCGGCAGTCCCGATGCAGCTGTTGACTCCGTATGGTATCCTTTCGTAGTTCTCGATGCGCTTGGTCAGGTAGAGCTGCATTACAGGGTCTTAACAGACTAAGTCGAGGGTTTGCTTTCCGGTGTACCGCCTCACGATTACGGGCTCACGGGTAACGCATTAGCTTGATAGTCACAGAGTTTAACCCAAAGCATGGGCACTGCTCCCTGACCATAGAGTCAGCAGAAGACCTGTGGACGCTGCGACGCCTGATAGGCAAAGGGGACATCCTTGTCACACGGAGCTCCAGGGTCGTCAAGCGCGAAGATGACTTCGCCAGGCCAGACAAGGGAGAGAGGGTCAAGGTGACCATCGCCCTGGCCGTGGATGAGGTCCACCTCGACAGCAGCATCGAGCGCATCCGCGTCAGGGGGACGATAGTCGAAGCAAGCGACGAAAGCGTGACCAAGGTAGGCTCCCACTCTGTAACGCTCTCCCCCGGTCATTCCCTGACCCTCAGAAAGCGCCTCTGGACCCCCCTCGACACCAGTCTAGTCCGCCCGCCCAAGGGCTCCATGGGGCGTTTCATTCTTGTCGCGGTCGACAGGAGAGAGGCCGGGATTGGGACGTTGAGCGGCTCTCACCTGGCGGTTGTTACGACCATCGAGTCCGGCCTTGGAGGCAAAATGGGAGAGGAACTCAGCCCCAGGCCCTACCTGTCGAAGGTCGCAGACGTGGTCTCTGAGCTCTTCCAGGATGGAGACCGGGTCGCTGTAGCCGGCCCAGGGAACTTCAAGAACGTGGTCTCCAACCAGATAAGAGAAAGGCTGAAGGCAGCCCCGGTAAGCATCATCGAAGGCCTCGACCTCACGGGAGGGGACGGTATCCGAGGCATGATCAAGGTCCAGTCCTTCGAAGCCCTTGCCAAGGATTCCGCCGTAGTGGCGATGAATCAGCTCGTCGCAGAGGTTGTGAAGAGGGTATCCACAGGGGACCCCAAGGTCGCCTACTCTCTGCCGAGGGTAAAGGAGGCGGCGGACGCAGGCGCGGTCGAGATGTGTGCTGTCTCTGACGACGTCTTTTCCACGGGGGTCGAGGAATCCGAACTTGTGGAGGTGATGAACACGGTCCAGGGGAAGGGGGGTTCTGTCTTCCTCGCAGAATCTTCCATGGAGTTCGGAAAACAGATCTCTTCATTCGGGGGCATTGTCGCATTGCTCCGCTATGGCCTCAGAGCTTACTGAGCACGGGGAAGATGAACTCGGAGATTACCGCCAGGGCGACCCCGCCCTTGATTAGGTCCTTACCCAGGCGCCGCTCTATGTGAGTGAAGTAGAGCAGCAAGCCTATCATCAGAAGCGAAACGTAAGCCATCCTTGCCAGAGTTATCACCGTCGAGTCCACCGTCGCAAGGACAACGCTCATGGTCGACGCGAACTCCTGGGCAAGCTGCTGGATGAGATTCTCGGCCCCTACCGGCGTCTGGATATCCAGCATGCACATTCATCGGGATTTCCTATTTAACGGACAACCTGCTCAAAAAAGGTAGGGACCGACCAGGATTGCGAGTATCATACCCGCTACGAGGAAGGTCGCCCCAAGGGTTATTCTCATGACCGCCTTCTCACTCAGCTTCCCCCTTCCCAGGGCCCCCACCACCACACCGAAGGCCTGCCCGCCGTCCAGCGGATAGATCGGGAGCGCGTTGAATATGGCGAGGTTGAAGTTAAGGAAGAACAACCAGTAGAGAAGGTTGGCCGCGGGAATCAGCCCAGGCCCGAGCGAGGAGGAGTAGAACCCTGACATGCTGTCTGAGAACGGGACAATCCCCTGGCACGTCGGGAGTGTAGGGATGCAGATGTAGACCGCCGGCTTGGAGAGCGCCGACCCGGCATAGGTCGAGACTATCCCTTCGAAACCACTTACGCTCTGGCTGCTGGGACTCCCGAGGCTGATCCCGATGAACGGGAGTTCGAACGTTTGTCCGCTGGAGGTGTTCTCGAAGAGCTGATACCCTATGGTCACGTTCCTATTGAAAGTGGACCCGTCCCTCCACGCGGTGATTGTGACCGTGTTGTTGATCTTGTACCAGGAGCTCGACCCAATCGCAGACAGATTGTTAAGAGGGGCGCCGTCCACGGCCAAGATGTAATCGTAGGTCTGTATCCCCGCCTTGCTCAGCGGAGACCCGTCCACCACCACGACCCCCACCCCCTGCTGGCTGGCCGGTTTCATGGTAGAAACCGCACCGATCAAGAGCAGCAGGCAGACCACCCCGACCACTAGGTTGATCCCCGCGCCTCCCGCCAGGACCCTGGCGGCGTACGATGCCTTTGCCTCCTTGATCGCCTTCTCGTCCACGTCCACGAAGGCCCCAATCGGAACAAACAGAAAGAATAGGAGGCCCGACGACTTCACCGGAAGCCCCAGGCTCCTGGCAATGACCCCGTGGGCCCCCTCGTGTATTATCATGGCAATCACCAGTGCGATCCATCCGTCAACGATGGGCAGGTACGGGTTGATCCCCGGGAGGCCCAGGTTTGCCAGGGGACTGAGGCTCCTGACGTAGGAGGCTACAGCAGGGCCTCGAGGGGAGAGAAGAATCACCAGCTCGCTCAGGAAGAGATAGAACCCTACGGCCGCCGCGACCGGCATCGCGTAAAGCAGGAACCAACCGCCCGCCTTCGAGATTCTGTTCGCCCCAAGGCGGTCCATGAGCGACTGGAATCTTCGAGTCCTCAGGAGGATTATTCCGAACTGGAATTCGACCCTCTTGAACTCGTCCTGCCCCATTTCAAACCCGCGGAAATGCGTCTCGCTTTAAGCATTGAGACTTTAAAGCGGGCCCGGGCCCGTGTTTTCGGAAATGGCGCAGTGCGCCCGCTGCGGAGAGAGCCCGTTCTACACCAGGAGGTACTCGGGAGAAGTTCTCTGCGCCAAATGTTTCCAGGAATCCATCGTGGAAAAGACCAGGAAGACTGTCTCGAAGTACAAGATGATTCGCCCGGGGGAGAGGGTGGCCGTGGCTGTCTCAGGTGGGAAGGACAGCCTCTCGCTCCTGAAGATACTCTCGGACCTCTACACCCCCCGCAGAAACCCGCTGGTGGCAATCTCTGTCGACGAGGGAGTGGAGGGGTACCGGGATGAGGCCTTGGACCACGCCCGGTCTCTCGCCTCAGACCTCCACGTCGAGCACCTGACGGTCTCATACAAGGAGATGTTCGGCTTCTCCCTCGACGAGGCCCTGGACTGGGAGGGGGATCGGGACGTGTCTTCCTGCAGCTTCTGCGGAGTCTTCAGGCGGCGCGCCATCGACGAAGCTGCCATCAACTCAAGGGCCTCGGTAGTGGCCACCGCCCACAACCTCGACGACTACATCCAGACCTTCATGATGAACCTGATGCACGGGGACGTGACGAGGCTCGGCTGGCTCGACCCGGCCTATGTCGATGGCGCCTTTCCGGTCCGAAGGGTCAAGCCCTTCATGGAGATCTGCGAAGAAGAGGTTGCACTCTACGCCTACAAAACAGGTCTTCCCTTCCAAAGTGTGAGCTGCCCCTATATGCACGAGGGCCTGCGCAGCGAGGTGAGGGACTACCTCAACGCCATGGAGGCGAGCCACCCTGGTATCAAGAACGTGCTTCTGAGGTCCAGCCTTGACGTCGTGTCCAAGTACGCCCGCTCCTCCGAGAAGCAGACAGTCCCCTGCTCGTCGTGCGGCAAGCCCTCCTCTACCGGTGTCTGCAACGTGTGCAGAATGAGAGCAACCATCGAGGAGCACGTAAATAGACAGAGAAACCCCCCGAGCCACGGCGGTGGGTAGGGCCCGAGGGATAGCCGTCCTCGCGAGGCTGAAACCGGCTTCACGCAGCGGCCAGCAACCTACGGGTAAAACCATCTTCCTCGTCACCCGCACAGGGATGGGAAGACGAACTCACGCCGAGGTGGGCGGTCATGAGGGGCAGCCCTCTCGAAGGAGAGGGCCTGACTCTTAATTGCCGAAACGGGCGAGGTCCGGGAGGGAGCAGCCCTATGGCGACGTGGCCACGCTGCCTCGTCTACGTGGGGGATTCCTCTCCCAGCGAGATGGGGGCGGAGAGTGATGGTGAACTCCGGAGGGTCTACCGCCGCTTACGTTTTTAACAGCCGCAAATCGGCTGGCCCCTCGCGCAGGGGTAGCCTAGAGTCCTCGACGGGGAGCCTGGTAAGGCGCAGCCTGAAGGGCGCAAGCTTGCTAAGCCTGTGTCTCTAACGGGACTCGTGGGTTCGAATCCCACCCCCAAAATGGGGGCGGTGACACCGCTCCCGAGGGTGGGCGAATGTCCCACCCCCTGCGCTCGTCTAGAGCATACTTCCGGTCACATACTCGGTGACAGGGCCGAAGTTCGAGATCTCCGCCACGGATATCCCGTGCCCCTTGCAGAGCATGGCGAGCCTGGACTTTCTTATCGCGTAGCGAACGTTTGCTTCACGGATGGCCGCGAAATCTGACGTGCCGTCCCCGACGTAGACCACCGTCGCGCCCCTCTCCCTATGATACCTCACCAGGCCGTCTTTGATGTTCTCGGACCCCCGAACCATCGGCTTCGGGAACCTGAGGAAGGTGCCACGGCGCGTCACCCTGGTCGAGGGCGCGTACACCCTCACTTCTCGTCCCAGTGGGCTCCTCCCGAGGAAGTGCCTGATGCAAAAATCCACCCCGTAGCTGGCGACGACGAACGGGACTCCTCGTCGTTTGCACGCCCGCAGGAGCTCCTCGAACCCTTCCCTGAAGTCCGCCGAATGTTCGACCGCTGCCAGGATCGCGCCCCTCGACGACTTCACCATGGCGAACTGGTGCCGCAGGACCTCCGCGACTGGCATCTTCATCTCGTCGTAGAGCCTGTCATAGTGCCGCCAGTTTCCCTCCGCGAATTTCTCGAGAATGAGCTTTCCTGTATCTACGTCCATTATCGTGCCGTCGAAATCGCAGATTACGACGGTGGGCATGGAGACTACTGCCTTACTAGAAGAGCTTCTTCCCTGAGTAGAGTGCCTTTGCGCCCAGTTCCTCTTCTATCCTGAGGAGTTCATTGTACTTGGCGACCCGCTCCCCCCTGGCAGGTGCACCCGCCTTGATGAACTCCGCCCCGAAGGCGGCCGCGAGGTGCGCGATGAACGGATCCTCGGTTTCGCCTGAACGGTGAGATACCACGACGGTCCACTCTGCGCGCCTCGCCAGGTCGATAGCATCCTCAGTTTCGGAAACCGTGCCGATCTGATTCAGCTTGATCAGGACAGCGTTCGTTGCCTTCGCCTGAATCCCCTTCTTCATCCTGCTCACATTCGTTACGTAAATGTCGTCCCCGATCACCTTTGTCTTAGGCCCGAGCCGTCTAGTAATTGACGCGAACGACTTGAACGCCTCCTCCTCAAAGGGGTCTTCTATGGTCAGGAGTCCGTATTCATCTGCAATCGAAACGATGTAATCCTCCAGCTTCGCCCCATCGAGTGACTTGCCGTCGATGGCGTATCTTCCTGTCTTATCATCGTAGAAGGTGGACGCAGCGGCATCGACGCCTAGCCTGACCTCTCCCTCGCCATACCCTGCTTTGGTGACAGCCTCCCGAATCGAGCTGAGGGCATCGCGTGTGGAAGCAAGCGGTGGCGCGAATCCCCCCTCATCTCCCACATTGATGGCGCTCCGCCCGTATTTCGCGCTCAGCACTGATTTCAACGACTGGTAAACCTCTGCGCCCATTCGGATTCCCTCGGCGCACGACCGGGCGCCCACCGGCTCGATCAAGAACTCCTGGATGGCGAGCCCGTTCCCCGCGTGCTCTCCGCCGTTGATGACGTTCATCATGGGGACCGGCAGCGTGTAGGTATCAGAGGCCCTGAGTTGTGCGAACAAGCCTACGAGCTTTGCGTTCGCCGCCGCGCGAGCGGACGCCATGGAGAGTGCGAGTATCGCATTCGCCCCCAGCTTCCCTTTGTTCACGGTCCCGTCAAGTCCAATCATGGTCCTGTCCACCTTTCTCAGGTCGTCTGCGTCCAGTCCCTTCAACTTGGGGCCAAGGACCTTGTTCACGTTGAGCACGGCCCGTGAGACCCCCTTGCCGTGAAACCTCTTCTCGTCCCCGTCCCGCAACTCGACGGCCTCGTGCTTCCCCTTGGACGCGCCAGAGGGCACGCTCGCTCTCCCAACGGACGACGTCGTCATCACTTCTGCTTCGACCGTTGGATTTCCACGGGAGTCGAGGATTTGTCTCGCTCTGACCGCGACGATTCTCACAGACTCGGGCAACTTTATCCTAGCGGCCGAGCCCTCGGAGGCACGTTAAATCTGATTCGCTCGCCCCGACCGCTCCAACGCTTAATACCGGTCTGCTTCACGCGGGCTTCGGGCCGGTCGTCTAGCCTGGTTAGGACGTCAGGATATTCCCGCCAAGCCCTTACACGGCGAAACGCCGAAGCGCGCCAGAGTCGGCGGTCCGATTCCGCCCCGGCCCAATTTGAAATTGCCTCAGAATGAACTCTGCCTTGTGAAATGGAGCGATATTCGCCCCAGTGGGCGGTGCCCTTCTAGTCTATGGACTCGCCGAAGGAAGGAACGCAGGCAAGGAGAAGCAGGTACCCTCGCCTATGGAGCCGACGCCAGCATAGCTCGCCGGTGGGAAACCAGCACACCCTCTACTTGAAGTCGTACAAACGATCATGGATGTCGGATCTTGGAATCCCTCACTAGTCCTCGAAGAACGCCGTATCTCCATGTCCCCGTCTGCGGCAATGCGGTTCGAACCTTTTCTGCCTGGGGTCCTTCGGCCCATTTCGCACCACTCCGCAAATTCTAGCTTGAAGAGTTATCTACGTTCGACCGAGTGCCGCCCTAGATGCCCAACTTCAGGTACATCAGCTGGTCCGAGTATGGGAACCTCGCAGAAGCGCTTGCGGAAAAGGTCCGCGCGAACGGGAAGCACTACGACCTCGTCGTGGGCATCGCTAGGGGTGGGATTCCTGTGGCCATGGTTGTCTCCGACCACCTCGACGTCAAGATCGACTTTGTCAACGTGAAGTCATACAACGACATCGGCAAGAGGACTGCGCCCCGCATCCTCTCTACCCTCACCGAAGGGGTCGAGGGGAAAGACATCCTCCTCGTAGACGACCTCGTAGACCAGGGTGATACCCTTGCGTTCCTGAAGCGCTTCCTTTCCGACCAGAAGCCGAAGAGCCTCGAGACCGCCGTGATGTTCAAGAAACCTTGGAGCAGGACTGAACCCGATTACTGCCTGGAGACGGTGTCTGAATGGATTGTCTTCCCCTTCGAGCTCGGTGAGGTGGGCAGGCAGAGGGCTGCCTTGGAAGGTGGCCTAAAGAGTGAGCAGTAGGTACGCGTTCAGGCCGATGATTGTTGCCGCAATCACGACCGCGAGGAAAGTAGTGACCCTCCGATTAACGAACTCCCCCATCAGTTCTTTCTTCGCCGTGTAGTAAAGCAGTGGTATCATGGGGAGTGGTATCATCACGCTCAGGACGACCTGACTGTACACCAGAAGCGAAAGAGGGCTCAGGCCTGCAAGGATAGCGATGACGGTAGGGAAGACATTGATGAACCTAGTAACGAGCCTTCTGACGTAAATGTTCACCTTTGTGCCCAGCAGCCCCTCCATTATCGCCTGTCCGGCCAGCGTCCCGGTGGTAGAGGATGCTATTCCAGACGAAAGCAGCGTCACCCCGAAGACCGTACCTGCCAGGGGGCCATACAGTGCCCCCATCACGGATGCCGCACTGTTCACCGTAAGTGAGTTGATGTCGGTGTTCCCTGCGCAGCCGTACAGTGGGCAGAGCACCTTCCCTGCGACCACCAGAATCGCGACGTTGACGAGTGCTGCGACTGTGAGCGTTACCACGCACTCTGCAAGGTGGAGTTTCCTCACCCTCCTCTTCTCCTCCAGCGTGTTTCCCTGTAGTTTGTCCCTGGCCAGTTGCGAGTGAACGAACAATGCATGAGGCATGACCGTCGCACCCACTATGCCGACCACGAAGGGGATGTTGCTCTGGCTCAATACAGGCAGAAACGTGTGACGGGCCACGTCAGCCAGGTTCGGCCCGAAAACGAAAAGCTCGTAGAGGAAACCGAATGTTATCACAGAAACGAAGAGCATGAACATGTACTCTATCATCCGGAACCGCCTCGTGGCGAAAGCGAGTATGATGAGGACGTCCAGGGCCCCGAAGATGGCTGCGTAGAGCAGAGGGATCCCGAAGAGTATGTTCAGGGCTAGCACCGTGCCCAGGTACTCTGCAAGGTCTGTCGCGGCGGCCGCGGCCTCGGCCGCCAGCCAGTAGGAAAACCTCTGATACTTCGATTTCAGGGATCCCCTCACAAGTTCCGGGAGGCTCCTCCCGGTTGCAATCCCAAGCTTCCCCGACAGGTACTGCAGCTCCATGGCCATCAGGCTGGCTAGCCACACGGTCCAGACCAGCCCGTTCTCGAAGAGAGCGCCGCTCTGGATCGCCGTGCCGTAGTTTCCAGGGTCCATGTAGGCCATGCTCACGATGAGAGCAGGCCCGAGGTAGGCGAAGAACTCTCGGACGGAGGATGCCCTCAATGCTCGTTGCGCTGGCACGGGAGGCCTACTTAAAGTTAGACGACCCTAAAACTCATTGGCGCATCTCACAATTATCCGACCATGGAACTCGGCACACATAGCCGTCTCAGAACGCTTTTATGCGCATCCGAGTCCCGCGACCCGCGCACGGTCTGATTGGCAGCGAACATCCAGTCGAAGCGGGACATCTCGCGGCTAGAAGACTATCTCGAAGCCATCTACAACCTTAACCAGGAGAAGGGCTATGTGAGTGCCTCAGACATCTCCGACAGGCTGGGGGTAAAGCCGCCCACGGTGTCCAGCATGGTTGCTAACCTTGCCAAGAAAGGTTACCTGGAGCACCAGCGGTACAGGGGGATGAGGCTGACCCCGACGGGGGAGAGGATAGCGAGGTCGGTGATAAAGAGGCACCAGGTGATCTCGGGGCTCATCTCGATGCTGGGCGTTGACGACCAGACTGCCTACGTGGACACCGAAGGGATAGAGCATCACGTCCATCCGAGCACGCTCCGGAGACTCGAGAGGCTCGCAGACTACCTCAGGGAGAACCCTCAGACTCTAGCTGCGATCCGAGAATTCGTCGAGACCCGCTAAATCCACTCCGAGGACTCCCTACTCCTGCAGCAGCGACCCCAGTATTCGATGAGTAAGGCCCCAGACGACGTAGTCCCCGACCGCGTACGCTGGCATCCCCACCGCGTTTCCTTCGAATTCCAGTCTGTGCGTCGTTCTCGCCTCCGGAGATAACAGCTCCTTCATCCCAGCCCAGCGATAGGAGAACACTTCTTCGTTCAGCTTGACTTCGACCTCCTTCTTCAGAGCAAAAACCGATGGGACCACGTCCATGGACCCTGTATGGGTGGCGGCCAAGCCGCCATAGCCGAGGAATTCCGCTGTCCCGTTCAAATCGAATCCGACCTCCTCCAGGGTCTCCCTCACGGCCGTGTCCCTGGCGCTCACGTCCCCTGGCTGCGCCTTCCCCCCGGGGAATGCTATCTGTCCAGACCATGGGTCCCCTGCGTGCTCCGCCCTTTTGATTAGCAGCACACTCGGGTGTTCGGCGCCCCGGAATATCACCGACACCGCAGCGAACCTGGGTCCCCGAGTGCTCGGTTGTTCCGTCGAGAGATTCTTCCTGACCTTCCCGATGATGTCGCTGCCCAAGTCAAATCATGTTCACGTTCCTCCAATTTTAAATACGCATCGCGAATCGCCGTAGTCGACACTGGTATGGAATCCTCAGAAGCTGCCGCCCGCGCCAATCCGACTGTGAAGTTGACAGAGGAGAACTTTGACCGACTTGGCTCCGGTCCGAGGCCGATGTTCGTAGACTTCTGGGCCGTGTGGTGCGGCCCCTGCAGGGTGATGGAGCCAGTGGTGGAGAAGCTCGCCGCGAAGTACGGAGACAGGGTCACCTTTGGGAAGGTCAACGTCGACGAAGAGATGAACATCTCTTCTCGCTACCAAGTCTTCTCGATCCCCACCTTCATGATCTTCAAGAATGGACAGCCCATGGACGCGGTAATTGGTGCCGTGGGGGAGGCCTCCCTCGAGCGCATCGTGCGGGGCGCCCTCGACGGTGCTTCTGCCCAGCCCTAGGTAACTCGCGTCCCGTCGGTCAGGAATATATCTGCGTCTTCAAGGCTCACCGACCTCGACGAGAGCACCGGGCCGAATTCGAACGACCTGCTCCTGTTGATGGGCTGGCCACCGACGAGCCTGTTGAAGGGTGGCATCACGGTCAGCTTCCCTTTCCCCCTCGTCTTCGACTTGTAGCCGGCCCCCTCCATCAGCTCCGCGACATCATATCCCGCCGTCACCCAAACTGCCTCCCTTGTCCTCGAGCCGAAGGCGTCGCGCATCTCGTAGGTGAAGTGCGAATGGCCTATGACCAGGTTCCTGGTGGCGATTGCCTCCTCTGAGGGCCACGCGTGGCCGTGAGCCACACCTACTCTGTCTCTGCCGCTCCCGAGCACAGTCCCCTGGGAAGGGTGTAGCACGATCCGCGGGGGGAGGACGGTCTTGATGTTGCCGTCGTGATTCCCAGGAACTACCTCCACCCTGTCGAAAAGGTCGAGCATAGTGTCGAAGAACCACGGCACCACCCCCCAGTCGATGTCCTCGACCTTCCCGACCGTGTGCTTCACATCACCCAGGACGACGAGCCTCTTTGTGCTGTACCTCTCAGAGATGTCCCTGACCCTCTCCACCATCCTCACCGAATAGGCAGGAAGTCGGAACCCCTTCTTTGCCAACTCTTTCTCTAGGCCAAGGTGCAGGTCGGAGATCAACAGTGTGCTGCCATCTGGGGTCGTGAAAACCACGGCAGCGTCCCCCGGGACTATCTTCAGCAACCCGGGTCATCGCGCGCCCCGGTGCGTCTTATCCCTTCTCAGGGGGTAACTAGGCAACGAGCGGAAGGACCTGGCTGTTCACGAAATTCTTGAACTCGGACAGCTCCATCTTGCTGAACCCCGTCAGGATGCAGTTCCTCGTCAGCCCGAAGACATAGCCGTAGCCTGTGCTCTTGAACACGATGTACCACAGCTTGCCGTGGGTGAGGTAGTCGCTGTAGAGGCTGGTATTGCCCAGCTCGGCCCCGTAGAGGGACAGCTTACTGATGTTGGGCAGATCGACATCCGAATAAAATATCACTTTGGTGTCATCGAAGTTCGCTTCGTGGAACTTCCTCAGGGTCTCTGGGTCTATCCTCGCCTCCACGACCTGCCCCAGGCTCATGAACACTGCCTTGCTCATCTCGTTGGCTATGTTGTTGGCCCTGTTCTTCTTGTCATAGACGGTGAGGAACATCCTGTCCTTGTACGTGTTGAACGAGAAGGGGGCCTCGTAGGTCCTCGGCACTGGCAGGCTCTCTCCTCTGTGGGGGACCACGAAGACCGAGTCGAAGGAGAACTTCCCCTCCAGGGTCCCCTTGCCCTCGCTGAGGTCGGTTATCTCGGATACGAGTTTGAACTCCTTCTCCTCGACGCTCGTCTCCGTTTCGATCCTGAACGACTTCAGCTTCTCCGTAAGCGTATCCATGTCGTAGTTCTCCCTTACCAGGAAGACCTTCCCAGCTAGAACCAATTCGATGCGCCCCGAGGTCCCCTGTTTATTGAGTTTCAGCTTCCCCAGAACTGCCTGGTGGTCACGAAGCGGATCTTCGCCTCAAGGAGGTCCCGATAGAACGCCTCTTCGTCATCGTGCATCTCTGCGAGTATCCTCGAAGCCGTCTGCGGCCCGATGCCGTAGACGGTCTGGGCTACCACGGCCTTCTTCCCGTAGGAGAGCACAAGGTCAGCCCCTCTTCTCGCCCTCGAGAGCTCTGACCTCTCCTCCTCGTTGAGCTGGGCCTTCGCTTCTCTCTTCTTGACAAGGTCTGCGAGCTTCGCGGTCCCCCAGTAGCACGGCACCAGGAGGCCCGACCCGCACGCCCTACACTTCGGCTCGTCGGGGAGGTCCCCCACCGTCGACCCTCCCTGGTCCGCGCCGCACTTCACACAGAGGAGGCTAACTTCTGTTCCGAAGATACTCGCCTTCATCCTCTGGTAGGAAGACTTCCCCAGGGAGTCCGGCGCCACGGCCTCGGGGACCTCGAGATATCTGTAGAGCAGGTTGTAAGCTATTGGCGTCGGCCTGTCTCCGGCGAGGAATGTCTGCACCTGGATATCCCCTCTTGCCACCGCCAGAAGCACCCCCTCCGCGTGCTCCATATCGATCAGGTCCCTCCCCGTCTCCTGGAGGGCCTCTTCGAAGATCGGGGTCTTCTCGAACCTGGTTGGGAGGGAGCAGAGGTTCGGGTGCGCTATCAGCTTCCCCCTCTTGAGCGCCCCGAACCTCTCCGCCACATGCTTCACGCGGGCGGGGAAGGGGAAGTTGCGCTGGGCCGCCACGGCGTACGTCCTCTCCAGTTCCTCCGGGGTCAGCCCCATCAGCTCATCTGCAATCGAGTTCAGGTCGATGTCCTCGGTGTCCGTTGTCAGCTCAATCAGCAGTCTGTAGCCATCAAGCCACCAAACCCTCACCAGCCCTCTCCTCGAAAGAATCTCCTCGAATACGTAGGCGAATGTCCTGTTCACTGATTCCCCGAAGCAGAGGTGGACGATCAGGTACCTCCCGAACCCCTCAAGGAGGACAAGTCTGTCCGAAGGGACGGGCGCTCCCCTCTTCTTATGCTCTGCAATCTCGTCGACCACCAACGCCCTGGCGGCCGCATCGCCTGGAATGCGCTTCACGACCTCCGCGACCGCCTCGTCGCCCTTGTCCAGGGCCTCGGAGATCTCCCTCCTGAGGCGCCCGGTCGCCGTGGCAAGCTCGTATGGGATGGGGAGCATCTCGCCGTCCCAGCCTGGGACAGCTGCCAGCGGGTCCTCTACTGGCGTCACGTAGATCTTCCTATCATCTGCTATCTGCTCCACCTGCCACACCTTCCCCTTGCAGATGAAGTGCACCCCCACCTTCGTCCTGAGCAGCACGAACTCCTCACCGAGGATCCCCACCGTCTGGTTCGTCGATACATCCACCACCAGGTACCTTGTCTCGTCGGGGATCATGGACAGGTTCTCGTAGTAGTACTCCCTCGTCAGGCGGGTCCTCGAGAGAGTCTTCCCGTCGAACCTTAGCTTCCGCAGCTCCGAAAGGTAGCTCACGGTGCGCATGAACGCCCCCTCATCGAGGCCCGCGTACGGCGCCGCACCCCTGATCTCGGCGAGGAGCTTCCCCGAATCCATCGTCTCGAAGTCCATCAGATACCCCACCAACTGGTGCGCGAGCACATCCAACGAGTTCGAATAGGGCCGGGTGGGCTCTATCCTCCCCTGGGCGGCAGAGAGTATGCTGGCCGACGACTCGAGTATGTCGTCAGCCGACACCGTGACCAGGACCCCCTTCGAAACTCTGCCCAGCCTGTGCCCGCTCCGGCCGACCCTCTGCACCAGGCTGGTAACCTGCCGAGGAGACATGTACTGCACCACGAGGTCGACCGAGCCAACGTCTATCCCCAACTCCAGGGTGCTGGTGCACACAAGCGCCTTCAGAGTCCCTGCTTTGAACGCCTGCTCGACCCTCTCCCTCTCCTCTCTGGGGAGAGAACCATGGTGGACCCCCACGTCCTTCCTGAGCCTCGCTAGCTTCTCCCCCAGCATCTCGGCCAGGGTCCTGCTGTTCACGAAGATGAGTGTCGAGGTGTGGTCTTCAATCAGAGAGTTGATTCTCGCCAGGCGGGCCGCCAAGTCCGGCGCGGAGTAGGTTTCCTTGGCCGGCGACTGGCTCGCCGGGTCTGGGACCGGGTACTCGATGGCGTAGGAGAACTCCTTCGGAGCCTCCGCCCTGACGATCGCCCTCTTCCTGTCCGAGAACAAGAACCGCGCCGCGGCCTCCGGGGTTCCGACCGTGGCCGAGAGGGCGACCAACTGGAAGCTGGGTGCCACCTTCCTCAACCTCTGGAGCCCGACGCAGAGCTGCACCCCTCTCTTGCTCTCTACCAGGTTGTGGAGCTCGTCGACCACGACGGCTTTGAGGTGAGACAGGTTCTCCCTCATCCTCCTTCCTGGGAGGATCGCCTGCAGGGTCTCCGGGGTTGTGACCATCACGTCCGGGGGGTGGGAAGACTGCTTCGCCCTCTGCGCCTGAGGTGTGTCCCCATGCCTGATGTCCACCTTCAGTCCCAGCCTCGCGCACCAGACCTGCAGGCGCTTCAGCATGTCCCTGTTCAGGGCGCGCATCGGGGTGATGTACAGCAATGAGATCCCCTCTCCATGCCCTTCGGAGACAAGCCTGCTGAGGAGAGGGAGCAGGGCCGCCTCTGTCTTCCCTGAACCCGTCGGCGCTACGATCAGCACGTCTTCCCCCCTCGCGACCAGAGGCCAAGCTTGAACCTGAGGCGGGGTAGGTTCTGTAATCCCAGTCTCTGCGAGGAAACCTCTCACCGCTGGGGCGAGCGACTCGAAGGAGCTCTCCGCCGGCAACTCTACCGCTTCGTCCACTCCCGCCGATTTAAGGCCTCGGAGGAGAGAGGGGGGTGAAAGTGTTTCTGGCCCTCCGAGTCAGCAATGTCTAAATGCGCCCCGGGCGCGCGCGGCAAGGAAGCTTGTCCAGGAGCACAGAAGAGGTCTCTCAGGAGAGAGGTTCCCATACCACAACGGTGAAGGAGATAATCCTAGAGAACTTCATGAGCTACGAATACGCCCGCATCCCGCTGAGGGAGGGGCTGAACCTCATCATCGGCCCCAACGGCGCCGGGAAGTCATCGGTTCTCCTTGCCATCTCGGTGGCCTTCGGGCAGGCGTACACCGAACGCTCTCGAAAGCTCTCAGACCTCATACGCAGGGGGAAGGACATCGCCAGGGTCTCCCTCGTCTTTGACAACTCCCCCAAGGGTGGGAAGCGCCCCATCCCATACTCAAAGTCCGACACGTTCATGCTCAGCAGGTACCTCAGGCGCGACGGCTCCTACTGGTTCGAGGCAGACTACAAGGAGATCGACAAGAGCGAGGTGGTACGGCTGCTCAGGGAGTTCGGCATCAACCCTGACAACCTTCTCATCATAATGCACCAGGGGATGATCGAGGAGCTCGGGGCGGTGACCCCCCAGGAGAGACTAAGAATGGTGGAGGAGGCCGTGGGCTTCTCCGAGTACAGGCAGAGGATCCTACAGGCGGAGCAGGATCTCAGCGGGCTGATCGGCGAGGAGAGTTCGCTCCTTCAACTCATAGACAACGCGAACCAGGCTCTCGAATACTGGAAGCAGGTGTACGACAGGTTCCAGGAGAAGCGGAAGCTCATCGAGCACAGGGAACTCCTTTCCAGGGAGCTGCTCTGGAGCAACGAAGCCAAACTGACGAAGGCGCTTCAATCCGCCGAAGAGAAGATTCTGGCGAAGACGAGGGCGCTCGAGGACCTGAAGTCCCAGCAGGCGGAGGTGGCGGCCGACGCCGACCAGTCCCATCAGACCCTTCTGGACAAGCAGGTGGAGCTGAGGAAGTTGTACTATGCGCTGGTCAGGGCGGAGTCAGAGAAAGCCAAGGACGAGTCGGCCAAGAACGCCTACCGCGCGATCAAGGAGGACCTGGCTGGCCTGTCGGGGACCATAGACGAGCTGCTGAAGCGCGACTCGGACAAGAACGTCACCAGGCTGAAGGAGCTGGCCACCTACATCGAACGCAAGGGCGCAACCGCCGAGGAAGACGCCCAGCGGCGAAAGACCGAGCTCGACAGGGAGGTCTCCTCGTTGCAGCCGGAGATTACCAAGATGGAGGACCTGATCAGGAGGACCATGGACAGCTACGTCTCCTTCAAGGTAAAGGCCGAAGTCCTTTCCTACAGGATCAGGGTCACCGAGTCAGACCTCCACGACCTAGAGAGGAGTGCGAGGGAGTACAAGTCAGAGCTGGAGAAGATGGCCCCCGAGCTCGAGAAGGCGGGCCCCAGGGTCGAGACGCTCAGGCAGCCCTACGAGGTGTCGGAGGAGCTGAAGCTCGTCTCAGCCCACATTCAGAAGATGCAGGACGTTCCGGACGACGCAGAGAAGATCTACAACGATTACTCGGGGAACATCGAGGAGCTCAAAGTAAAGCTCGCCCAGCTTCAGGACAACAAGAAGTCGATGCTCACCGAGCTCGATTCGAGGAAGGGGGTCTGGAGGAAGGCCATGGAAGACCTCGTGGAGAACATCGACCCTCCCTACCAGGCAGTCCTTTCAGCCGCTGACGCGAGCGGCTTCGTGAAGTTCGAGCAGGGGGGGACCATCGAAGAGGCGGGGCTCGACCTGTACGTTGGGTTCAGAGGAGGCGCACCCACCACCCTAGACCCCTTCACCCAGAGCGGAGGCGAAAGGTCGGTCGCGCTGATGGCGTTCATCCTCTCCCTGCAGGCGAGAATCGTCTCCCCGCTCAGGGCCATGGACGAGTTCGACATCCACATGGACCCCAGGAACAGAGAGGCGATGTTCAAGATGATTCTGTCGCAGATGAAGCAGAGGGAGGCATCGCAGTACATCGTGATCACCCCCTCCATACTCACAGTCTTCGACAAGAGCGCCCACGTCATCACCGTCCAGGCCGTCCATGGCCCCTCCGAGGTCAAGGAGCTGAAGTAGCCTGGAGCAGGAGAAGCTCGAAGAAATCCTCAGGGTGATTGAGCTCTGCAGGGATGTGGAGGCGAGCAGCGCCGACCCCTTCGACGTAGATATCAAGGAGAAAATCAAACTCCTGAAGGAGCGCCTCCCCGAATGGAAGTTCCTTGACGAACTGCTGGTGGACTCTGAGGCCATGCTCGAGCTCACCCAGATCGTCAAGCTCCAGGACGAGTGGCTGAAGCACAGGGCCTCGTCTCTCTACATCGACCCCCTTCTCATACAGCTGAAGGTGAAGCTCCTCCCGAAGGAGGCCCTCTCCGAGGCCTTCGTCAAGAGCTGGCACCCCGTCGCCCAGCTCGACCAGCTCTCCCCGAGAGGTCTGGAGAAGGCCTTCGTCTACTGGCGTGACCTGATCCCTATCTCCGAGCGCTTCAAGGACAAGTTCGGCACCTACGGAATCAAGCCAGGCCAGGTAGACTACGCGGAGCTTGTGAGCCTGGGGGTCTTCACTCGGGAGCAATTCGAGAGCAATCTCACCGACCTCCACCAGGAGCTGCTCCGGAAATCGAACGGAGACTGGGTCGACTTCCGGCAGTTCATCGGGGACGGGGATTACGAAGTCAAGGTGCGGCGGGCCTACCTCCTCGCCTTCCTGCTGAGCGAAGGCCGGGCGATGCTAAAGACAGAACCTCTCTCGGGCAAGATCTGGACAATGGCCGTGGTGGAGAGGGCCAAAGGAGCCGCGAAGTCCGTCGCAATACCGATCACAGGTGAGGGCTGATGGAGACCGACACCGCCGACCGAGCCCTGCTCGAGCGAAAGGTGCGCAGGGCGTTCCAGGTGCTCGTGCTGCAGCGCGGACGCAACCCGGGGGTCAAAGGGTGGGAGATGAAGCGCCACCTGGGAAGGGACTACCGGAAGATAATCGAGGTCCTTTCAGAGGACGTTTCGCCGATGGGGCTAGAAGTCTACGAGGTGAAAGGCGCCGACGGGACTGACGACTCCTCCCGTTTCCTGCTCCGATTCAGGGAGCCCCCCACCGTCAGCGAAGCCGAGACCTCAGGTATCAGGATAGACGACCTCGCGGTCCTCGCCGCCACCATCGCCTTCATCAACTCCAAGCAGGGGAGAGTCGGGCGCCGCGAGGTCGAACAGTTCCTCCGGGAGAAGTTTCCTCGCTGGAGGGTTGACTACTCGCTTGACAGGTATGTGAAGAGGGGTTACCTCGAGCAGGACGACAGGTCGATGCTCCACATCGGCTGGAGGACACACGCCGAGGTCGACGAGAAGACCCTGATGACGCTTATACTCTCCAGGGCTCAGGAAGCGGCGAAGAAGTAGCGCCTGCGGAGCGCCTCCCTCTCCCCATCGATGATCATCTCCACCACGTCCTTTCCTTCTTTCCTCATCTTCGCAGCAAGGCTGGCCGCATCTGCCAGCCTGATTCCTCTCCCTGCGAGAAGCATGTCGGCCGCATGCCCGTAGTCCTTCCTGAAGTCCGCAGTCTTCTTCAGCGCTTCGACCTGTTTCAGCCTGGTCCCCCGGAGGTCCCCCCTGCTCCTCGCCTTCATGGCAAGCGAGAAGACGCTCTCGTACGACTCTGTCGACAGTCCGAGGGCGGGCTTCCCGCACATAGGACACTTCTCGACCCCCTCCAGGTCGCCGACCTTCTTGAGCTCAAGGTAATTCCAACAGTTCGTGCAGACGACGGCGAGGAACGTGTCGTAGATCCTGGCCCTGGTAGACTGTTTCAGCAGTGCCCTCAGCCTCTCAGGGGACACTATCTCCCCCCTCCGGCTGATCTCTTCGACCCCTATTCTTGCTATCGGGGTGAGACCATCGTACTCGACCAGCTTGACCTCGATGGTCCCGGCCTCCATCTTTGCGATGGCCTCCGCGGTACCCTCAAGGTCGAAGTCATCATGGAATATCATGCTCATCGCCTCCTCGTGCACGGGGGTGTCCCTCAAAGCCTCGATTATCCCCGAAATCGAAACACTGGCGTAGTCGGCGTCCTTGGCTATCGCTCCGCACTTCTTCCCCGCGTGTATCAGCCGCCGCTTGAATATCCCGCTCCTCTCCACCGCCTTCTCCGTCGCAGCCCGCAGGTCCAGCCGGGAGAGCTCCTGCATCACCGAAAGGACCGACGCCGGCGAGACTTCAGCCTCTATCACTATGCGGTAGGGGTCCTGATGCACGGCCACCGACTGCCCGATCCTCTCCGAAACCAGATGGCCGATCACCCTGGCCAGGAGCCTGTTCACCTTGTGGCCGAACGCTGCCTGGATGATGACGTACCTGTCCCACTTCTCGATCGTAATCAGTCTCTCGGAGGGAATCGGGAGCTTCGCAGCGTGCTGCTCCGCCACCTCCTTCAGTGCTTCCAGCATCGCTTCGCTCGAGACGGGGTAGGTCCTGCAGATCTCGTCCAGGTACCGCTCGCCGTTGCCCCCCTCAAGCTCCTCGGCGTACCTCCTCCTAATCGAGCCTACCTCGGCGGCCACGGCCATGGGCACAGGTATCTCGTCCCCCACCCAGTTCGGGACGGCGCCCGTGGGGTCGTCCTCCGCTTTCACGTACACTTTGTTTCCATAGATCTGTTCCACCTTCCAGCACCTCCCCGCCTCCACGAACTTTACGCCCACCTCGCCGTACTCGGAGACGAACGCCTCGTCCAGGGTCCCGACGAAGTTATCCCCTTCGATGACGAGGTACTGCTTCTCGTCCGGGATCATCGACAGGTTGTCGAAGTAGTACGAGAACAGGGGCTTGACGTCCCTCGCCCTGAAGACCTTCCCGTCCGATTCGCTGTAGTAGGCCAGCCTGGGGTATCGCTCTCTCATGTATGTCAGCACCTTCTTCAGCTTCTCCTCGTCGAAGTCCGCGTAGGTGTAGCTCCTCCTCAGAAGGGCGAGTATGTCCCCGAAGTTCCAATTGCTCTGCTCGATCAGTAGCCCGGCAACCTGGTGAATGGCAACGTCGTAGGGAGACAGCACAGGCTCCAGAGGCTCCAGCTCCCCCATCACCGACTTCCTGCAGAGAACAGCGGCTTCCAGGGTGTCGTCTGAGTCCTGGGTTATCACGAGGCCGTTCGACACTTCGCCGACCCTGTGGCCGCTCCTCCCGACCCTCTGTATCAGCCTCGTCACCTGCCTGGGGGAGTTGTACTGCACAACGTACTCCAGGAATCCGATGTCAATCCCGAGCTCCAGGCTGCTTGTGCAGATCACCCCGTGCAGCTTCCCCTCCTTGAGGCTCCGCTCCACCGCCTCCCTCGTCGCCTTGGAAAGCGAGCTGTGGTGCACCCCAATGGGAAAGTCGGGGTCCCAGACCCTGAACCTGCTCGAAAGAGCTTCTGCCTCAGTCCTGGTGTTGGTGAATATCAGCACCGACCTGTACTCCTCGACCAGGTCCCTTATTGTGCGAAGCCTGGCAGCGACCTCGGGGTAGGAGTAGATCGACTCCGCCAGTATCTTGTCTTCTCCAGTGGCCCTCGGCGCGACCACCTTCAGCGCCAGGCTCTTCTCCACGGGGACCCTCACAACCTCGCACTGGCGCCCGCTCCCAACAAGGAACTGTGCGACCTTCTCCGGGGACCCAACTGTAGCGGAGAGTCCGATTATCTGGAACTCCTTTTCGGCCACGTCCCTCAACCTCTCCAGCCCCACGCTCAGCTGACTCCCTCGCTTGTCTTCGGCGAGCTCGTGGACCTCGTCGACCACCACCCACCTCAGCTTCGCCAGATTCTGCCTGATCCGCCTCCCCACCAGGAGTATCTGCAAGGTCTCGGGGGTCGTGATGAGAATGTCGGGGGGAGCGAAGCTCAGGTTTGTCCTTTCCGCCTGCGAGCTGTCTCCGTGCCTGACCCCCAGCCTGATGTCGAAACGCTTGCACCACCATTGCATTCTATCCAGCATATCCCTGTTCAGGGCCCTGAGAGGCGTGATGTAGAGGAGCTTGGTGCCCTTCTCCCTCGGCTCCCCTTCCCTGACCATCGCATCGAGGATGGGGAGCAGGGCGGCCTCTGTCTTGCCTGTCCCCGTCGGCGCCATCAGCAGTGCGTTCTTGCCCTCCCTTACGATCGGGACGAGCTTCTCCTGCGGGTCGGTCGGCGAGTCGAACCCCCTCTCTTTCAGAGCCTGGATCAATGGGGGAGAGAGGAGCTGGAACGCGTTTTCAGCCGTCATCTGCCTATTGCCTCCGAAGCAATCTCCAAGAAGAAAGCGGACGCGCTGAGGGTTCTCCAATAAGGTTGCGGCCCCGCAGTGCACCCGCCGCCCGCATGGGAGCGGCGCTTCCATGGGATTGGCGAGACGTAGTGGTGCCGCGGCTGATGAGAGTAGGGGGCCAAATGAGAAAGATACGAACAACAACCATCGGCTTAAATATCCGAGTATAACATACGTTATTGCTTAGCCTTGTCCCGTCTGATAAGCCCCTATGAAATGGTCGCGAAGTCGGCCCTGCCGGCCCTTCGCGCGATGGTCGCCAGAAGGCTCCAGGGTGACTACCATCTGACCCAGCAGCAGGTGGCGAAATGTCTCGGGGTAACCCAGGCCTCCGTAAGCAACTACGCGAGGAAGACGAGGGGCATGATGGTCAACCTTGAGAGCGACTCGACCGTGGCCAAGGCAGCAGACATGATAGCAAAGGAGCTGTCCTCAGAGAACCCCGACAGCCGCGAAGCCCTGAAGTCGATGACCGAGGTCCTCGACTACATCCGCTTCAACAAGTTGATGTGCACCCTACATGGCGACCTTGAGCCGGGCTTCCCCACCGAGGGGTGCTACGCCTGTGACGGCACCTTCTCCGTAAAGGATTTTGACAGGCTGAAAATGATAGTCGGCAGCTGAGCCTTGCTCGCCGACCCCAAGCCTGAGTGGCTTACCGTTAACCCTCCGAAGGGCGCCAACTACCAGGACCTGAAGGGCCTTTTCCGCACCCTGAACCTCCACACCGTCTGCGAGGAGGCCCACTGCCCCAACGTCCACGAGTGCTGGGGCGGAGGCACGGCCACCCTGATGCTCATGGGGGACGTCTGCTCCCGCGCTTGCCGCTTCTGCATGGTAAGCCCCGGGAAACCACAAGGGGTCCTCGACGAGCTCGAGCCTGAGAACGTCGCCTTCGCGCTCTCCCAGATGGGCCTCACCTACGTCGTCCTGACCTCCGTGGACAGGGACGACCTCCCCGACGGCGGCGCTTCACACTTTGCCAAGACCATCCGACTCGTCAAGGAGAAGAACCCAGGTATCCTGGTCGAGGTCCTGATCCCCGACTTCCAGGGCGACCTGTCAGCGCTGGGCCAGGTGGTCGACGCCCGCCCCGACGTCATCGCCCACAACATCGAGACGACGATGTACCTGACCCCGCGCGTCAGGGACCCCAGGGCCCACTACTGGCAATCGCTGTCGGTCCTTCGGAACGTGAAGAAGCTCAGCCCTCGCCTTCACACGAAGTCCTCGATAATGGTCGGCCTCGGGGAGACGGAGGAGGAGGTCTTCCAGGCAATGGTGCACCTCAGGCTGGCAGGGGTGGACTTCCTCACCGTTGGGCAGTACCTGCGGCCCTCCCACCGGCACCTCGAGGTAGTCGAGTACGTCAGGCCCGAGCAGTTCGGGCGCTACAGGGAAATGGGCGAACGCCTCGGCTTCGGATACGTCGCTTCAGGGCCCCTCGTGCGCAGCAGCTACAGGGCCGGCGAGTTCTTCATCCGCTCAGCCCTCGAGAAAGACGAACCTCACAGTCAGTCTTATATTGTCGCGGACGCTGAAACCGGCGTTTGACCGAAGCTGACTTCATGAAGGGTTCCGGGTCCGACGTGGTGCCCCGGATCTTCACCGAGGCCGATTTCAACATCACCAAGGTCGAGGACTATCTCTACCAGAGGCTCTCCCCCGATGGCACGCTGAGAGGCAAGGAGCCGACCATCCCGGCCGGGACACTGATGAGATTCTACGAGCAGCTCGTCTTCGGCAGGCTTTTCGACGAGAAGGCGAGCAACCTCTCCACCCTCAGGGAGATCGGCACCTACGCTCCGGGGAAGGGCCAGGAGGGGTGCCAGGTGGGGGCGGCCAACGCCTTGGCAAAGGAGGACTGGTACGTGCCGATGTACAGGGATTCCGCCGGGATGATCGCCTTCGGCATGCCACCTTCGAAGCTCCTCCAATACTGGGGAGGGGACGAGCGTGGAATGCAGATCCCCGAGAACCTGAACATGCTCCCCCTGGCGGTCCCCGTGGCCACCCAGCTTCCGCACGCTGTCGGCCTCGCGCTGGCAAAGCGGATGCAGGGGGAGAACGCCGTCGCCTTCGTCTGCACCGGGGACGGTGGCACATCCAAGGCAGACTTCCACGAGTCCCTGAACTTCGCCGGGGTCTACGACCTCCCCGTGGTCTTCGGGGTCGAGAACAACCAGTGGGCCATATCGGTAAAGAGGAACAGGCAGACCGCCTCCAAGACCATCGCCCAGAAGGCAGTCGCCTACGGTTTCGAGGGCATCCTCGTCGACGGCAACGATGTGGTCGCCTCCTACGAAGCGACGAAGTACGCCACCGAGAAGGCGAGGAGAGGCGGAGGGCCCACCCTCATCGAGTACTCTACCTACAGAATGGGCCCGCATACGACCGCAGAGCTTGTCTCCAACAAGCTGAAGGCCCCAGACGAAGTCGCCGAGTGGGAGAAGCGCAGCCCCATCACCCGCTTCGAGAAATATCTGAGGTCCAGGGGGCTGCTCGACGACAGGTCGAAGGAGGCTGTCGCCGCCGCGGCCCAGAAGCGCCTGGAGGAGGCAGTCGCAACCTACAGGGCAGCGACCGTCCCCGACCCCTCCGTCATGTTCGATTACATGTACTCCTCCATAACCCCTGCCCTCGCCGAAGAGCGTCTCGAGGCCTTCGGGGGCGGCCCGTCCCCGGCTACGTATCCTCCCGAGCCGACCCTCACAGGGGGGAAGCCCGGGGTCAACATCCGCAACGCCGTCAACATGGCCCTACGCGAGGGACTCGAGCGAGACAAGCGGGTGGTCATCTTCGGCGAAGACGTGGGAAAGAACGGAGGCGTCTTCCAGGTCACACGTGGTCTTCAGGACGAATTCGGCCCCGACCGCGTCTTCGACACCCCCCTCGCCGAGCTCAGCATAGCCGGGATCTTCGTCGGGCTCGCCCTGGGAGGGATGGTCCCCGTCGCAGAGTTCCAGTTCGACGGTTTCACCCCCCCCGCCTTCGACCAGATCTTCAGCCACATCGCAAGGATGAGGAACAGGACGAGGGGGCGCTACGTCCCCAGGGGGGTCATCAGGTTCCCCTACGGCGCAGGAATCAGGGCCCCAGAGCATCACTCCGACTCCCCCGAGACCTACTACTCTCACACCCCGGGCCTCAAAGTTGTGATTCCTTCGACCCCCTACGACGCGAAAGGGCTCCTCGCCTCCGCTCTAATGGACTCCGACCCAGTCATCTTCATGGAGCCGAAGAGGCTCTACGACTCCCCGAAGATGGACGTACCTGAAGAAGAGTACAGGATCCCCATCGGCAAGGCGAAGGTGGTCAGGGAAGGAACCGACATCACTTTCGTCTCCTACGGAGCCATGATGGTCCCCACACTCCAGGCTGCCGATGCCCTGCTGGCCGACCGCTCGGTATCTGCCGAGGTCATCGACCTTCGCACGGTCTCACCCATCGACTTCCCCACGGTCCTCTCCTCGGTCCAGAAGACAGGCAGGCTTGTGATAATACACGAGGCCCCGCGCAACTTGGGAATAGGCGCCGAAGTGGCAGCCACAGTAGCCGACAAGGCCCTGGACTCACTCAAGGCCCCCATCAAGCGGGTGACCGGCTTCGACACCGTGGTCCCCCTGGCCAGGCTCGAAGACCACTACGTCCCCAACAAGGACAGGATCACCAGGGTTGCCCTGGAATTAGTGAACTACTAGCGAGCTTCAGCTGAAACTCCTGCTATTGACGAAGAGGCCTGCACAGTTTTTAACCTCCCGACTTCTCGCCCGTCATCCCAATGGAATTCAAGCTGCCAGACCTGGGCGAAGGAATCACGGAGGGGGAGGTCCTCAAGTGGATGGCAAAGGAAGGCGACCAGATCAAAGAAGACCAACCCCTCGTCGAGGTAATGACAGACAAGGTCAACGTACAGATTCCATCGCCGAGGAGCGGAAAGGTCGCTAAGATCCTCGTGAAGGAAGGAGACATCGCCAAGGTCGGCCAGACTATCATTGTAATCGACGATGGGACCACGGGCGCCGGTCCTTCGGCCCCAGGCCCAGCAGTCCCGATTGTGCCCCAAGCACAACCCGCCGCCGCCCCCTCGGCCCAGCCGGCCGCGCCAGGGCAGGGCATACTAGCCGCCCCGGCCACTCGAAGGCTCGCCCGTGAGCTCGGCGTGGAAATAGGGATGGTGCGGGGCTCAGGCCCCCAGGGGAGGATAACAGACGACGACGTGAAACGATTCGCGTCGGGCTCGAGGCCCGCGACCTCGACGGTCGCCGTTCATGCGCCCCCGGCCGTCGTATCAAGCGGGGGCGCCAAGGAAGAGCTCGTCCCCCTCAGGGGGGTGAGGAAGACGATTTCCGACCGGATGCTAAGGTCTCTTCAGACCACGGCCCAGGTCACCCACGTCGATGAGGCAGACATGACCGAGCTGGTCCTCCTCCGCGAAGCCTTCAAGGGGAGCGCCGAGAAAAGAGGGGTACGACTGACCTATCTTCCATTCATCATCAAGGCCCTGGTCCCCGCGCTGAAGGAGTTCCCCTACGTCAACTCCTCTCTTGACGAGCAGAACGGGAACATCATACTGAAGAAGTACTACAACATCGGCATAGCGACCGACACCGAGCAGGGCCTTGTGGTCCCGGTCGTGAAGGACGTCGACGCCAAGGACATATTCGAACTGGCTGGGGAGATTGAGAAACTCGCGGACAAGGCTAGGCGGGGTCAGCTCTCCCTCGACGACGTGCACGGCGGTACGTTCACCATCACCAACGTAGGCGCCATAGGGGGCCTCTTCGCAACGCCCATAGTCAACGTCCCCGAAGTCGCCATCCTGGGCCTCCATAAGATAACGAAAAGACCCGTGGTCCGGGATGGCAAGGTCGAGGTACGGGACACCACCTACCTCTCACTCAGCTTCGACCACAGGGTCGTCGACGGTGCCTACGCAGCGAGGTTTACCACCCGGGTGGTCGAGACGATTCAGGACACTAAGAAGCTCCTATCTGAAGTCCTGTAATCGACCCCGGCTTCAGCAAGGTTTAAGCCGATAACTCATCGCAAACCTCTAGCGAGCATTTTGATCGAAGCAGATGTCGCCATAATCGGCGGTGGGCCCGGGGGGTACGTCTGCGGGATACGCTCCGCCCAGCTTGGCCTGAAGACCGTCGTCATCGAGTCGGACAGGCTCGGTGGGGAGTGCGTGAACTACGGGTGCATCCCCTCGAAGTCTCTGATCACAGTATCGAAGCTCCTCGACAAGCTCAGGGAGGCCGAAAAGTACGGACTGAAGGCCTCGGGGGTCTACGTCGACTTCGTCCAGATGCAGAAGTGGAAGACCGAGGTAGTCTCGCGGCTCGTGGGCGGAATCGAGCTACTCCTTCGAGGATATCACGCCACCGTCGTAATGGGGGATGCGGAGGTTGTGGCCAAGGACAGGGTCGTCGTCGAGACCTCCAAGGGCAAGGAGGAAATCTCGTGCAAGAACCTCGTCATCGCCACGGGGACGCGCAGCTCCAGCCTCCCCGGTCTCGAATTCGACGGAGACCTGGTTATCAGCTCGAAGGAAGGCCTGGAACTGAAGGGGGCACCTAGGCGCCTCCTCATCGTCGGGGGCGGTGCCATAGGTCTCGAATTCGCTTCGATGTTCCAAAAGCTGGGGAGCGAGGTGACCATAGTCGAGATAATGGATCAGCTCCTGCCGGGGAGCGACCCTGACGTCGTGCGGGTGGTCCACAGGAAGCTCGAAGGGCACGGGGTGAAGGTCTACCTGAAGTCCAAAGTCCTGCGCATCGTCAAGGATGGGCAGGAGGCTGAGGTCCAGGTCGAGACCCCCGAGGGCAGCGCCACCGTCGTCGCCGACAAGGTCCTCGTCAGTGTGGGGCGCAAGCCGAGAACTGAGAAGATGAACCTCCAGCAGATCGGAGTCCAAACCGACCCGCGAGGGTACGTAATCACAGACAACAGGATGCAGACCAACGTTCCCGGAGTCTACGCCATCGGGGACGTCAGGGGGCCCCCTCTCCTGGCCCACAAGGCCTCCAAGGAAGGGGTTGTGGCAGCCGAGTGCATCGCGGGCCTCCCTTCGGCCGCGGACTGGAAGGTCATCCCCGACGCCGTCTTCTGTGACCCCGAAGTAGCCAGCGTGGGCCTAACCGAGGCGAAGGCGACGGAAGCTGGCTACAAGGTCAAGCGGAGCAGATTCCAATTCGCAGCCCTCGGGCGTGCCCTGGCGGCCGGAGAGCCCGAAGGCTTCGTGAAAATCATATCGAACGAGGAAGATGGCCTGGTCCTTGGCGTACAGATAGTAGGCCCCGACGCCTCCAACCTCATCAGCGAGGTCGCCCTCGCCATCGAAATGGGAGCCACCGTCGAGGATATCGCTCTTACGATTCACCCACACCCAACCCTCCCTGAGGCAATCATGGAAGCATCCGAGTCCGCGGCAGGAAAGCCGATCCACCAGCTGAAGATATGAACGGCTATCTCGTCGACCTCGGAAGAATGGAATACGGTAAGGTCCTCGATCTTCAGAGGGAGCTTGCGGCCAAGCGCGCCCAGGGCGAAATCCCCGACACCCTCGTCCTCGTCGAGCACGACCACGTCATAACGCTGGGGCGGAAGACCACCTCTCCCAACTTCAAGCCGCAGAACATCCCTGTGTTCGAGGTGGAGCGGGGCGGCGACGCCACTTACCACGGGCCGGGGCAGGCAGTCGGGTATCCCATAATCCTCCTGGCCGACCACGACGTCCGGCGCCACGTCCGCACCCTCGAGGAGACGATAATCCGCGCGGTCAAGCCATACGGCGTCGAAGGGGAGAGGGTCGAAGGACACCCAGGCATCTGGGTCGGCGGGAGGAAGCTGGCATCCATCGGGGTGGCCGTCACCGACTGGGTGACTTACCACGGCTTCGCCCTGAACGTCAACACCGACCTTGCTTACTTCGAGCTCATCCGCCCCTGCGGACTCGACCCCTCCACAATGACCTCCGTGCAGAAGATCACCGGCAAGACCTTCCCCATGGACGAAGTGAAGGCACGGCTGGCGAAGGAGTACTCCTCAGTCACGGGCCTCACACTCACGCACCAGAAACTCATCACCTCGGCTTAGGCGACAAGCATTTAGTTTTAGCGACTGGCACGCTGGGACGGCGAGCAAGCAAGCGGAGCAGTTGCGCGCAGCTGCGCTCAGCTGAGCACCGTTGCGCATGCGAGGTCAGCCGGATTTGAGCCAGCAATTTTGGTGGGGTTGGACAGCATCGCGGGAGAACTCCCTGCCTTTCACCCTGTGGTGAATGCGGGACAGACGACTGTCACCGTCGTTGTCACAGAGCCAATTGAAACGTCTCCATTCTGAATGTCGTAGTAGGCAGTCACGTAGCCGTTCGGTGAAACTCCGTTCGTGAGGATGAGGTAGCCTATGATGTCGTTGCTATACGGTGGCATGTTTCCAGACCCACCCTCGGTAAAGACCCACGAATACACGACCCAACCGTGTCCAGACACTGCGCTCGTAAAGGCTGAGGAGCCGAGGATGGTATCATAGACCTGTGTAAGGGTGACGATAGTCGTCGTGTTCCATGAGTCTGGATAAGATACCGACCCTAGTCCTAGGGTAGTCGTGTTTCCTTTTGAGTTGAAGCCGTTGCAGGAAGAGTAGAAGCCCCATGCGGCAGGATATGTGCTGATTGGGCCAGACCGAGGCAGATAGGTGGTTGGGTTGGTTGGTGGAGTGGACTGTGTCACGGCGTAAACGAGAAACCCAAGTGCCAAGACAATGACGACTGCAATTGCAACGAGGCGCCGATTTCTGGACTTCTTGGGGGATTCCGCCGTTGAATCACCGGCGCTCATGCCTCAGAGGGTAGCGTCATTGGGTGTATAGTTCTACCCATGAGAACGGCCTAGCGATTTTGGTGAGGTTGGACTGCCACTAGCGAACAGGAAAGCCTAGCCCGCCAAATTCGAACATTGGGCGGAGATAGTAATGTCGACGGGGCCTGAATACGGTCGACCGGGGGCCGTTACGGACGCAGCAAAATGAGTTGAGTATGCGAACTCGGAAAGGACTACTGGGAGGGTCACATTCATGGTAGAAATCCGAAAACCGTTGTCCGCGGTGAAATTGTCAATCCTTACAGCAAGACAGGACGCTCCACTCTGGAAGCCGATGCTGTAAGAGAAACTCCCGCCGGGTTGAACATCGAATCCTCCGGTGGGAAAAGTGCTCCCGGAGAAGACAGGGGCTGAGCCCGGTGGAGGTTGTGTGCCCAACCATACAACGTTCTCATTCACCTGAGAAACATGAACTTTGTAGTAGGCGGTGAAGCCAACCCCGACTATGACCGCGGCGATTGCCACTGCGACAATAACATATCCCCTCCTCATGGCGGAAAAACAAAGCGGCCGCCCATGCAATAAGGTTGGCTACCAGAACGGCCTAGCGGTGTTGGTCGGGGTCGCTTGCAAGCGAACGTAGCACCTTGACGTATCTTCGTTGCAAAACGACAAGCATTTAGCGCGGGTGAGGGCGGCGGCCCCCATGTCTAGGAAATCGAAGTCATCTCAGGCGCCCCGCCGGCCCGCCAAGAAGATCACGTACACGACGCTCTTCGCCGACGAGAGCTTGAATCCCAAGTTCGAGGCCGCGCTTCACAGGTTCGATGCAACGCTCGGCAAGAGCCATCCAATGCACATTGGCGGGAAGGAAGTGCGCTCCGCGGCAGGCGAATTCGAGCACAGGAGCCCCCTCGACACCTCTATCGTAGTTGGGAGGTTCCAAGTGGGGACCCGGGAGCACGCCAGGGAGGCAATCCAGGCCGCCAAGGACGCCTTCGAAACCTGGAGCTCTAAACCCTGGCAGGAACGGGTAAAGGCCTTCGACAGGTACGCCAAGCTCATCGACGAAAGGAAGTTCGACATCGCAGTCTCCATCACCTACGAGGTGGGCAAGAACAGGCTCGAAGCCCTCGCCGAGTGCTGGGAGGCGATGGACGCAGTCAAGTGCTACTCCGGCATCATGCGCAAGGAGAAGGGCTACACCACCCGGATGGGACCGGGGGGTCCCGGCGAACACAACACGGACGTCTGCAAACCCTACGGCGTCTGGCCGGTGATTTCCCCATTCAACTTCCCATTCATGCTCGCCAACGGGATGGCCATGGGGGCACTGATCACAGGCAACACCGTCGTCCTGAAGCCCACCAGCGAGGCCCCTCTGACAGGCCTGATGCTCTACCAGCTCTATGTCGACGCAGGAATCCCTGCGGGGGCGGTAAACTACGTCACGGGCCCGGGGAGCGTCTTCGAAGACGAATTCGTCTCCAACCCCGCAGTGGCCGGCATCGCCTTCACAGGGTCGAGGGACGTAGGAATGCGCCTCTTCCGGCGCTTCCACACCGAGCAGCCCTACCCCAAGCCAATCCTCCTCGAGATGGGGAGCAAGAATCCTACCATAGTGACCGCCAGGGCCGACATCCCCAAGGCGGTGGAGGGCACCATCCGGGCCGCCTTCGGATACAGCGGCCAGAAGTGCAGCGCGACCTCGAGAGTCTACGTCCAGAAGGAGGTGAAGGCCAAGTTCCTCGCGGCCCTCAAGGAAAGAATCGACAAGATCGTCGTAGGCGACCCCAGGGACGCCAAGACCTTCATGGGCCCCGTGATTAACGAAAAAGCAGTGGAGAAGTTCGAAACCTCGGTAGCCGCTGCGAAGCAGGGCGGAGCCCAACTCCTGGCCGGCGGGGACGTGATCAGAGAAGGAAGAATGGGGAAGGGCTACTACGTCTCACCGACCGTCGCAGTCGGCCTCCCCGAGGACCACAGGCTGGTGAAGGAGGAGCTCTTCGTCCCGTTCGTCGTGGTCAACGACTTCGACCGGGTCGAGGACGCCATCAAGATGGCGAACGCCACGGACTACGGGCTGACGGCGGGGATCTTCTCCAAGGACGAGCGAGAAGTCAGCAAGTTCTTCGACGGCATCAACTTCGGGGTGACCTACTCGAACAGGAGCGGCGGCTCCACCACGGGCGCGTGGCCCGGGGCGCAGTCATTCACCGGGTGGAACGCAAGCGGAGTCACTGGACGTGGAGTAGGGAGCCCCTATTACCTCCTCAACTTCCTCCGAGACCAGTCCCAGACCAGAGTGGAGTAGCTACAGCGGCGCCAAGAAGAGCACTGCGGCCACCGCTATGTCCAGGGGCCACCAGAGAGGGATTTCCATCCCTCCGACCTTCACGCTCCCCATGAGCGTCGTCGTCCATTCCCCCTTGGCCACGGGCTTCCCCTTCCATACGAAGTAGGTCATGTCCTCCATGACTGCCAGGCTGAAGGCGTTGCCCGCCCAGGCCGTCAGCGGGAGGGCGAAGGAGGCAGTCACGAAGAGCGGGAGGAGGAGGTACAGGTGATACGGTGAGATGACCCAGAAGACGGGTTTCTCAGAGAAGCTGTCGACTTTCTTCGTCCATTCTTCCTCCCTCCTGTTCACGTATCTGTATTCTATCCCCCCGTAGACGATGGCGAAGACGACGACCCTCAGGAAGGACGCCGGGTCGAACAAGCTACTTCAGCGGGACGTACAGGCTCGAGCGACTCGCGCCGATTCCAGGGGTCCCATGAACTACCTTCTTGTTGGTGATCACGTACTCCCCCAGATACCTCCCGATCATCTCAGGCTTCACCTGAAGCGGGACGAACTCCTTGCCGTTGTGGACGGCGATTGTCAGCCCGACCATCGTCGGGAGAACCACCATGTCCCTCGCGTGGGTCTTGATCTGCCCCTCTGTCTTCCCTTCCTTGATGGCCCTCGCGTCCTCAAGGAGCTTCCTCTTCTCCTCCGAGACTCCCCTGTTCAACGAGCGCCGTGCCCGGGATGGGAGCAGCTCGAGGAGTGCCTCAGTGGACATCGCGTTGAGCTCTTCGAGGCTCCTTCCTCTGTACCTGAACTCCTTCGGCAACTACGCCGAGACCTCCGCGCTGGCTCTGGCCAACCTCTTCCTTCCTGTCTTCCTTGGCGCTATTAACCCTACCTTCCTCCCTGGGGGTGCATTCCTCGAGGTGCTCGTCGACTTGCCGGGGTGCTGGTGCCTGCCTCCGCCGAACGGGTGGTAGACCACCGCCATGGCGATGCCCCTCATACGTGGGTATACCCGCCCCGCCGCCCGCATTGCGTGGTGTCTCGCTCCTGCGGTGAGGAAAGGCTTCTCCTTCCTCCCGCCCCCTGCCACCTCGCCTATGGTTGCCCTGCACCTGTCGCTGATGAGGATGTTCTTCCCCGACGGGAGTTTGATTATCGCCCTACCGTTGGATTTCGAGAACAGAGTAGCCGATGTCCCCGACGCGCGGACGAGCCTCCCTCCGTCCCCGGGTCTCAGCTCGATGTTGCAGATTCTGGTCCCCTCCGGGACCCTCGCCAGCGAAAGGATGTTCCCCTGGGCGACCTGGGCCGATTGACCCACCCCCACCTGCTGCCCCACCGCCATGCCCGCGACAGCAGGGACGTAGGTGTACCTGTCCCCCTCCAGCCTGATCTGAGCCAGGGGCGCGCTCCTCCCCCGCTCGTCGAGTATCGCGGTGACGGTCGCGGCTCCCCCCTCGCTCCCCATCTTCGGGTACCTGACGGGAGCCAGCTTCCCCTTGCTCGGGGCCCTGAACTGTATCCCTGCCTTCCCGCGCCTCCGCTGAAGGATCCTCTTACCCATTGCCTACACCAGCCCCAACTTCGTCGCCAACTCGGCCGCTTTCCCCGCCTCGCTCAGCCTCACGAACGCCTTCTTCCCTCTGATGGTCCTCGACGTATTCACCGCGCCCACCTTTACCTCGTAGAGCGCTTGCACCGCGCTAGCAATCTGGGTCTTCGAGACCCGGTCGTCTACGAGGAAGCAGAGCTTGTTCTCCTTCTCAATCTGGTCGAAGGTCCTCTCAGTAACGTAGGGCCTCTTCAGGATCTTCTGCGCGTCCTCCAGCCTCATCTAGGCGGCAACCCCCTTCCCCCTGCCCTCGAGTGCGCTCATGGCAGACTCGGTCCAGAGGGTAAGCCTGCCGGGGACCCCGCCCGGCGCCAGGTCCAGCACACTGATGTCCTGCACCCTGGCCACGTCGACCCCGGGGATCCCTCCAGCAGCCTTCCCCACCCCTCTGTCATTTGTTACCACTATCAGGGGACCGACTCCCGTCTTGTACGCCCTCCCCCTGAGCCTGCGCTTCCCTGTGTTCCTCTTCGTCCCCCCCTCGACCCTGTCGAGCTCAGCTTCGAGGTCAACCTTGCCTAGGAAAGAGATCAGTTCGGAGGTCTTCTCCACCGTTTCGATGTCGTCGGCGACCACGAGCGGCAGGGCCAGCTTCGCCACCCTGTGCCCCCTCGCCTTGACGGCGTCCAAGTCTGCCGTGTATGCAATCGCCGAGTCCGTAGCGAGGCGCCTCTCCTTCCTGTTCACCCCAAGATGTATCACCTTCTCCGACCTCGGTGGGTGCGGCAGCCTCCCCTTCACCACGCTCGCCACCCCTCCTGCGAGGCCCCCCCTCGAGTAGTGTTCTCCCTTGACCCTGGGAATCCTTGAGCGCCCTGTCCCTGTAGGAGGGCTGTGAGTCTCGGCCGTCGTCCTCTCACCAGCCATGGGGTCTCGCCCCTTGGGCTGAAGGCCGTGCGAACCCACCAGCCAAAACACACGCCGCACCAGGTCGGGCCTGAGCGCAGAGGCGAACACCTGGGGGACCTCGACCTCCCCAGACGCCTTCCCGTTCAGCCCCACGACCTCGGCCTTCTTCATGGCTTCCTCACCATGGTGCTTACCTCGATCACCTGAGGCGGAGCCTGGCTTTTCGTCACTCCTCTCACCCGCATCCTCACCATCACAAAGCGCCTCGCCGGCCCCGGTACCGAACCCCTGACTACCGCGTACTCGCCCCCGACGTTCCCAAAGTGCTCAAACCCGCCTGGCGGGGTTACCGGGCTCGCCGCAGTGGTACCCACCATCAGAATCCGCTTCCCCGTCTCAGTCCTCTGGTGGAACCCCATCTGCCCTGCCCTTGCGACCGTGTACATTACAGCTGCAGGGTGCCATGGGCCTATGACCGCTACCGCCCTCACACTCTTCCTCGATTTGTGTTGCTTCCTCTTGACCCCGAACCTGGTAATCGGGCCCTCGAACCCCTTCCCCTTCGTTATCCCGAGGACGTCGACATACATGCCCGCCTTGAATACGTCCGTGAACTTCACGTTCTTTCCGATGAGGCCCAGTATGAACTCTGTCTGCGCCTTCACATCCCCGCCAGAAACGCCCACTTCCATCACCACCGGCTTCTTCTGAGACAGCCCCACGCTCCGGGGGATCGAGGAAACCAGCGCCACCGCCCTGCTCGCCCGGCCGATGGGGAGCTTGTCGGAGGTCGCCTGCCCGGCCTGCTTCACGTCAGCGATCGCGAAATCCTGCCCGTTTTCATGGGCGTAGAGCCTCAGCCCGACGACCTGCGTGTCGGGGACGGTCAGGACGCTCGACAGGTTGAACAGGGGTTTCCCGAAGTTGGGGGTCTTTGCCCTGTCGTCCACGGTGATGACATGGGCAGTGCCCGCCTTGTACCCTGGGAATCCTAGGAGCGTCGGCTTGTCGGCTTCTAGCTTGGGCCAGGTCCTGACCCTGGGGACGAAGCTCTTGGCACGCCCCCTTGGCCTGTATGCAAGACTGCCTCTACGTGGCGCAGAATACTTACGATGCCCCAACTCACGCTAAACCTTTCCGGTGGGCCGTTTTGCGGTTCGCACTTAAGCTTTCTCAAGGGAAAGGAGGCTCAGAAGCCCCAGTCCGGCGAAAAGCGCTTCTTCCGTCCTGACCGTCTCAACCTGCTGCGCCGGAAAGAGGTTGAGAACGAGGTCGACCTTCTTGTCAAGGTCGGGGCCGGCCATATCGAACAGCCCTCTCGACGGAGAACCGAAGATCACCTTGACGCCGTCCGCACCCCCCAGCGAATCCCTGAGCCGGCCCAGGGCGTCCTGCAGGGGTATCCCGAACCTAGAGGTCGCGACCTTGATCTTGAACCGCGCATCAGTGAAAACCTCCTCCATCTGCGTCATCTCGACAGAGTACCCCCAATACACGCCGGCCCGCTCCTTCGTGACGACCTCGGCGACCGGGGGGTGCGTAGACGAGATTCTGACGGTCGCCCTGCTGCCCGCTGGTGGGGCGCTTTCAAGTCGAGGAGCCACATCCAGGCCGATATCGATGGTCCCGTCACCGTTTACTATCCCTTCCCTGACCTCCCCAACTGAGATTCTGTCGAAAGGGACCCTGGGCTTGTGAGACGGAATCCGGAGCGGGGGGAGGAGGCCGGCGAACCTTAGCGTTTCATTCAAGGGAAATAGCCTGCGTCTGAGGTACTGGGGGGTCTCCAGGTACTGGAGCACAGTGCCTACGGCCTCCCCTTCCCCCCTTCCCTTGGGGTCCCTGAACACTTCGATCACATCGACCCCATAGATGGCACTCGCCCTGGCAATGGCACCGAGCTTCACGATTTTGTCCCTTGGCGATTCCTTCTCCTCGGTGACCGTGTCTGGTATCGACACCGCAAGCCGACGACCGAGCAGCGCCATCGACCCGCACCTCAGAGCGCGTTAAATCAGCTTTCTCCCCCCGATGCACGCGGACGCACTGCAATGCACATCAACAGGGCCTCCGAAGGATCGGTGCCATGGCGGCGGCGACCCGACCCAAGAAGAACACATGGCTGTACTCTGTATTTCCCGTCTCCATGGCCACCGGCCCGCTTGGAACTGTGGTCGCGCTGTACCTCGTCCACCTGAACGGCCCCGTGCTGGGCCCGATCTACGTCAGCCTCGCAGCGGCCATCTTCAACGGCATCAGCATCCCCGCCGCTCTGATCTGGGGAGTCACCATCGACAGGCTCCACAAGAGGAGGGCGTTGATTGCCCTCAGCTACGCTCTCACTGCGGTAGCGCTTACTTCCTTCTACCTGATCAGAAGCAGCGAGGGGACCATCACCCTCTACTCTACGGTCTCCTTCGTGTCTTTTGCTTCAGCAACACCACTGAGTCTTCTGATCATGGAGACCGAGCAGAAGAGCAGGTGGGCGGGCACCTTCGCGAAGCTTTCGATGGTTTCGAGCGTGGGCAACGTCGCCGGCCTCCTCCTCAGCACCGTCTGGTCGGAGGTCCTTCCCACAGACCTCGTGTTCCTGTTCGTCCCGATGGGGGCGCTATCTGTGGTCTCCGCGGCTCTCTCCCTGGTGATGATAAAGGAGCCACCTTTCGTGCTCGAGAGGGAGACCCTCGCGGGAAGGAGGCAGAGCTTCTTCAGTCGACTGCTCGCCAACCCTGTATTCTTCGTCGTCATCCCCTCTGCCTCCGACTTCAGGCGCGCCTTCCGGGGCTTGCGCTCAACCCTTACGCGCCAAGTCCCCCTGTTCTACATCTCGACGGTCCTCTTCTATTTGTCCAGTGGGCTCTTCAACACGCAGTTTGTCCCCGCAATGAACTTCTTCTCCATGCCCGACCAGGAGGTGTTCGGTGTCATACTGCTGGGGATGGTGGTTCAGACCATCGCCTTCCAAGGCGCTGGCCGCTTCGTCGAGTCGCGGAGTCTCATCATCACTTCGATCCAGGGACTCACGCTGAGGGGGTGGTCATACTTCGGGATAGGGGTCGCTGCGGTCCTCTTTTCCGGGCCACTCTTCGTCGCTCCCGCTCTCCTGCTCTACCCGCTGGCCGGCGGGGTCGCCTTCGCCATCTACTACACCTCCGCGAACACAATGATGTTCACTACGATACACAGCAAGTCTGCCGGCGCCGCCCTGGGCGTATACTCCGCCGTGGTGGGCATATCCTCCATGGCCGGCTCCCTCGTCTCGGGTTTCATCTCCGTCGACGTCGGCTACTACGCTACGTTCATCGTCTCAGGAGTCTTGCTCTTCGCCGCGGCTGGAATCGTCGCACGCCTCCCAAGGCCCACGAGCCCCGACGAGGGCGCACTCCAATAGGAAATGCGAGGTCGCACGCTCAGATTTCACGTTCACGCTAGACCCTCAAAAGCCTCACAGTCTTGATCTTCCGCTCCCTTTCGAACCCCTTCGCCATGGCGGAAATCTGCTTCCCTTCCCCTGCAAGCACGAACACTTCGATGCAGTCCTCCTGCGAGATCCTAGTATGGATGTGCGTCTTCACGATGTCCCCGTACGCATGCTTCAGCCTGGTGACCGGCTCCTCGTCCACGCTCGCGTGTGCCACGACGACGACGGCGTTCGACTTTCCGGCCAGCGCGTTCTTATCGTGAGTGTCTTGCAGCAGGAGTCTGATGGCCGCCCTGACCAGCTCCGACCTTCCTGCGAACCCCACTGATTCCTGGATTTCGTCCATCGCCCTGACCATCTGTTCAGGAAGCGATAAGCTGACGATAGGCATTGCCGAACTCGGCATTATTAGGATGATTTATGCTTTCACCTATGTTTTTATTAAACATTAACAGGTGCATTAATAAGCGGGGCGCGCGTGGGCTTAATCCGTGAAGCAATCACTCGTCGTCGCGACAGTCGTGGTGATAGTCCTTGTCGGCGTGGCTGCGTTCTACGCGGGGACCTATTTCAGCATGGGGACGAGCTCGACGACGACTGGCACCACGGGAGGAGTAATCCAGGTGGTGGCAGCCGAGAACTTCTGGGGGAGCCTTGTGTCCCAGCTGGGAGGGACGAAGACTAACGTCGTGAGCGTGATCACAGACCCCAACGTTGACCCCCACGAGTATGAGTCGAACCCACAGAACGCGGTAGCCGTCGCCAATGCGCAGATGATAATCGAGAACGGAATCGGGTATGACGATTGGATGACCAAACTGATTGCTGCGAGCAGCTTCAACCCGCATCAGGTTGTATTGAATGTAGCCAGCTTGCTTGGAGTGAGCGAGGACGACCCGGACTACGGAGCCAACGCGTCGGTCATGTTCTCCAACGAGCACTTCTGGTATAATCCCGTCTTCGTCAACAAGACTGTGAACGCGATGTACAAGGACTTGGTGGGAATCGACCCATCTGACACCTCGTACTTCCAGCAGAACTACAAGACGCTCAACGCCTCACTGTATTCATACATGAAGATAGAAGCCCAGATCAAGGCCCAGTTCGCCGGAACGCACGTGGCTGCCACTGAGACTATCTTTCTCTACATGGCAAACGCTACGGGCCTTGACGTCGTAACTCCCTTCACTTTCATGAAGGCGGTCGCTGAGGGCAACGACCCCTCGGCCCAGGACGTCGCTACTTTCCAGAACCAGCTCCAGACCCAAGGGTACGTGAAGGAACTGGTGTACAACAACCAGACCGTGAGCCCCCTTACCAACAGCATGTATGTCCTGGCGCAACAGCACAACATCCCGATAGCCACGATAAGCGAAACGCTGACCCCGGTTGGCCTGACTTTCCAGCAGTGGATGACCAACGAACTTAACGGGATACTCAACGGGCTGGAACAAAGTCAACAAGCTTGAGTACAACCGAGTCACTGGTGCCCACCTCCGCCCTAGGGGAGGGTCCGGTCGTCATCGCGAAAGACGTGTCTGCTGGATACGGAGACAATGTGGTTTGGAGGAACGCCAGCTTCGAGATAAACAAGGGGGAGTTCGTCGCAATCATCGGGCCAAACGGGGCCGGGAAGACGACCCTGTTTCGCATCCTGCTCGGGTTGCAACACCCGGTGGGGGGCAAGATCACGATGTTCGGGGCCGAGCCCACCAAGGGGAGCCCTCGCATCGGCTACGTTCCTCAGCACCACGTGGTCGACGACGAGTCGCATATCGAATCGGGAGAGCTGGTCCGACTGGGCCTCTCCGGGAAGAGGTGGGGGTTTAGTCTCTTCTCCCACGAGGACAAGAAGGCCGCTGCATCGGCTCTCGAAGGGGTCGGGGCAGCAGAGCTCGCTCATCGTCCGCTGGCGGAGTTGTCCGGAGGTGAGCTCCAGAGGATCTTTCTGGCCGAGGCTCTGGTCAGCAACCCCGACCTGCTGCTGCTCGACGAGCCCCTTTCCAATCTGGACATGAGAAGAGAACGGGACCTGCTCAGGCTGGTGAACGGTGTGGTGAAGTCGAAGGGGGTGGCGGCCCTCCTCATCGCGCACAACATCAATCCGCTGCTCCCTTACCTGGACAAGGTCATCTACATCGCGAACGGGAAGGTTGCCAGCGGGAGGCCTGACCAGGTGCTGACCTCGGAGAGCTTAAGCGCCCTCTACGACATCCACATCGAAGTCCTCCACGACTCGCTCGGAAACCTTGCAATCGTGGGAATCGAAGGGCCGCATGGAGACACGGTTTAGCGTGGCGTTCGACCCCAACATTCTGACCGACCTGCAGCAGATCTGGGCCTATCAGTTCATGCAGCATGCCTTCGAGGCTGGGACCCTAGTGTCGGTGGTCGCCGGGGTGGTCGGGTACTTCGTGGTTTTGCGTCGCTCGACCTTCGTCGCCCACGCTTTCTCTGAGATAGGATTCGCAGGCGCGGCCGGAGCACTCCTTTTGGGGATTCCAGCTGTGGCAGGGATGATTCTGGGTTCGAGCATCGGAGGGACCGGCATCGCCGTTCTCAGCAGGCGTTCTTCGCACAGAGACGTCTACATTGGGATAGTCCTGGCTTTCGCACTGGGGCTCGGTTTGCTTTTCATCAGTCTCTACACGGGGTACGCGACCGAGGCCTACTCCATCCTCTTCGGGCAGATACTCGGGATATCAGAGGGGGATGTCCTCCTCACGTTAGCCCTGACTGCGGCGATACTTTTGGGCGTGGGATTGATCTACAGACCCCTGCTCTTCGCATCCTTGGACGAAGAGGTGGCGGAGGCGAAGGGAGTCCCGACCTTGCTCATCGGAATCGCGTTTCTCCTCCTTGTAGCACTTTCAGTGTCGATCGCGGTGCAGGTGACCGGGGTGCTTCTGATCTTCTCCTTGATGGTCACACCGGCAGCAACAGCTCAGCACCTCGTGCGTACGCCAAGGAACGTGATAATAATCTCCATCGCCATCGCGCTGGCATCCACATGGGTCGGCCTCTTCGTCGCCTTCTACACCGTCTATCCGGTGAGCTTCTTCATCACTACAATCGTGTTCGCTCTCTACATAGTCGTGAGGGTCTTCCACAGGAAGATCCTCGGACCCGGTGAGCACAGGAAGGGATGGAGAGAGAGGATGCAGATCTTCATGAGGGACTACTACCCCTAGGTTCGTCCGTCGAAGACTTCACGCACCGCAAGGTTCTTCTTAGATCCTGCAGCCCAAGGCCGCATGGCGGATAGAGTCGGAGTCATAACAGGTGCGAGCGTGAAGCTCCTCCATGTGTGAAAAGATGGACCGGGGGGGACTCGAACCCCCGACCTCCCCCAGTCTGGATTGCTTTGCCAAGGGGCTGGACGGTTTTTGGACCCGTATCCTACCAGACTAGACTACCGGCCCGGTTGAAAGTACCCCCCAGGTGCTCGCTTAATACTCTTTGACGAGTTCGATGTTTCGGACGCTCGTTCGACCCATTCGCATATCGGCTCTCGGCCGAGTACCTTTCGTGCGGCATCTACGTTTCTTCTAATCCTCTTCCTTGGCATCCAGATGTAGTCAAAGAATGTCTTTACCTGGCTCATAGCTTTTCTTGATCTGAGGAATGGAATCTCTTGTGCGAGTTCTAGCGCAATCTGGTCCAGCCTCCTAATCCTGGCATAATACTCGACCCCTGTCGCAACCGCCCTACGGTAAACGGAGCAAGCGACTCCATCCTTCGCACAACCTGCAACGAAATCTTGGAGAGGTTCAATCTCGAATTGTGAGATTAGGAATTCGGCCCCAGATTTGGACAAGAAGGCTTGCAATCCTACACTTAGACATCCCTCAGTCTCATGCCAGTTGGCGCGGTCCATGGGATCCATGGCCCTCCTTGAAGGAGCAACGGGAAGATTCCATTCAAAGGCGATCTCCTGAGCGCGACGAAGAGCATTCCTCTCGACTACTCGCGGACGTTCAAGGTGAGTTAGAAAGGCTCGAATCTCCTCAATCTTCCTGCGGCATCTGATATACGGTATCTCCAAGGAGAGTTCCTTTGCTATGTCTTCAACTCTATCAATAGTCAGACGATATCCCTCGCCGCTTTCGGACTTCGTTTCTATCCTTGAGGCGATTCCGTCTAGGGCACTCCCCCTTGCGAATGCCTCAAGTGGAGTTTTGTCCGTCTGCGCTACACACAAGCTTACCACTGAATCACTTAACGGTTTATTGGGGGGTGAGACATACAGGTTCCCTTCTGTGTCAAACCAGTTTGCTCTTTCACGAGGCAGCATTGGGGTTGACAAACGAGACAAGGTTCTTGTTGCTAGCGGGTGACAGTGATTCGATATTTGTACTGGTTGAGAGTGTCAACCCATGGAAGGGGAGGGAAGGACGAAAGTGATTTTTCAAAACCTTATCTTGCGTTCTTCATGCCTGTTCCTGCGTGTCAATTTCCATAAGTGACTTCTCTAAGGTGGAAATGAAAGTGGGAAAGATTGCCTCCGTCGACGACATCCCTGCTGCCCGAAAGCCGATGTACAAGCTCGTGGTCGAATTCGGAGAAGGCCTAAGCAAGCAGTGCGTGGCCGGCATAAAGGACCGCTACTCCAAGGAGGACCTGCTGGGCAAGCACGTCGTCGCCGTGGTCAACCTCGAGCCCAAGGCCGTCGCGGGGGTGGTGTCCGAGTGCATGCTGCTTGCAGCGTTCAACGACTCAGAGCTCTCCCTCCTCACCCCGGACAAGGACATTTCACCCGGGACGAAGGTCGGCTGAACCGTTCGCCCGCAACCTTTTAACATCCATAAAATCCCGACTTGAAACGAGCGGTGGTCGTCTAGCCTGGTCCAGGACAGTAGCCTGCCACGCTACTAACTCGGGAAGTCATGAGAGTGACTCGAGAATTCAAATCCCGGCCACCGCACTTTCCTCCTGACCTGGCAAATCACGATGTGTCGGTCGGCCCGATGACCGGAGAACCTACGCCCCGAGGCACGCTTTCCTGGGTCCGGCTCCAACGACATGCGAACCCGGTTCGGGCTAGAATCAGGGTGTGACCCTTTTATGAGTCCGGTGATGGGGCAGGTCTGTTGGTAGTCGTAAACGGCAAGTCGCTCACCGTCGAGCGGGCGATTGAAGTCGCAGAGCGAAATGCCCCGGTAAGGGCCAGCGCCAACAGCCTGAAACAGATGGAGAAATTCAGAGCCCTCCTGGAGCAGAAGCTTGTCCGTGGGGAGGTCGTCTACGGGGTCAACACAGGATTCGGCTCGCTATCAGACAAGATAGTTCGCCCCGAGAACCTGGACGAGCTCCAGCTGAATCTCATCAGGAGCCACTCCGCCGGGGTGGGACCCCCTCTGACCATCGAAGTGGTTAGGGCTGCTATGCTCATCAGACTCAACAACCTCCTGAACGGCAACAGCGCTGCAAGGAAGGAGATCGCAGAGCTCTTCGTTGGCATGCTGAACAAGGGAGTCACGCCCTACGTGCCGGAGTTCGGCTCTCTCGGGGCCTCAGGGGACCTCGTGCCTTCGGCTCACATGGCCCTTGCGATGGTCGGCGAGGGGAAGGCGTACCACCGGGGGAAGTTGAAGGAGTCGCTTGACGCGCTCTCGGCTTCTCGCCTGAAACCTATCACCTTACACGCGAAGGAGGGGTTGTCGCTGATCAACAGCACCGCCTTTACGACTGCCCTGGGGTGCATCGCAGTCCACAGGGGGGACACCCTGCTTCGCGTAGGCAACTCTGCCCTGGCGGTCACCGCGGAGGTACTGGGCGCCTGTTCGCAGGCCTTCGACGAGAGGCTCATCGGGGTGAAGCTGGACCAGGGTCAGGTCCAGGTTGCTAAGCAGCTCAGGGGGCTGCTGAAGGGGAGCCGAAGGATGAGGTCCGAGCCGGTCCCCCAAGACCCATACTCCATACGGTGCGCTCCGCAGGTGCACGGCGCCCTTTGGGACGCCATAGGCTTCTCGCAGAAGATAGTCGTCAGCGAGATGAATTCTGCGTCGGACAACCCCGTTCTGCTCGAGGACGGGTCGGTGCTTCATGGGGGGAACTTCCACGCCCAGCCCGTCGCCATGGCGCTCGACCTGATCTCCATCGCCCTTTCCTACCTGGGAGTGATTTCCCTTGCAAGGATACACTACCTGCTGTCGAAGACACCGCCCGAGAGCAGGTACATGGCCACCAAGCCAGGGCTCGAGTCTGGTCTCATGCTCCTCGAGTACACCGCGACGGCGCTGACCTCCGACAACGCCGCACGGATCTACCCGGCTTCTTCGTACCCTGCGAACGTCTCCGGAGGGGTCGAAGACCACGCTAGCCACGGGGTCAACGCCGGGATCAAGACCCTGAAGGTTGCCAACAACGTCTCCCGGATCCTTGCCATTGAGCTGATATGCGCCTCCAACATCCTCGGATCAAACGAAAGCGGGATCTCCGACCATGCGAAGAGCGTCTGTAGCTTCGTTCGCTCGGTCTCGCCTCTGTTGAGCGGAGACAGGTCGCTGGGCGCCGAGGTTGAGGCCCTCGCAAGCGAATCGCGAGCAGGGAAGCTCCCGTAGGGTGACCCGGCTCTCGACGCACCCACGCCGCTACGAAAGGCTAAATGCGATATCGCCCGATTCCACTCTACGAATTCCTTTCTGGATGACGCAAGGGCGATCGAGGACCAGATTGTAGCGATTAGAAGAAGGATCCACTCGAACCCTGAGCTCGCATTCCATGAGCACCAGACAGCAGCGCTCGTCGCAGCGGAACTGAAGCAGGCAGGCATCAAGGTGAAGACCGGGGTGGCGGGCACGGGGGTGATAGGGGTCCTCGAAGGTGGCGCTCCGGGGAAGGTGGTGGCCCTGAGGGCCGATATGGACGCCCTCCCCGTCATTGAGCGCACCGGCTTGAAGTTCGCCTCGATGACCGACGGCGCAATGCACGCCTGCGGCCACGACGGGCACGTGGCGATGCTCCTCGGTGCAGCGCGTATACTGGCAGACCACAGGGCAGAGCTCAGGGGGAGTGTCAGGTTCCTGTTCCAACCGGCAGAAGAAGCTGCCGAGATCGGAGGAGGCGCTAAACCCATGATCGAGGCCGGCGCGCTCGACGCTCCACGGGTGGACCACGTGTTCGGGCTCCACATCTACTCGAACTACCCCTCGGGGTCCTTCGCCCTCCGCGGGGGCCCCCTCATGGCTGCCTCGAGCACCTTCAGAATCCGGATAATCGGGAGGGGGGGCCACGGCTCGGCGCCCCACCAGACTGTGGACCCTGTCTTCGTAGCGGCCCAACTAATCTCGGCACTCCAGGGCATCCACAGCAGGATGCTCGACCCCGTCTCGCCCTCGGTCGTATCCATCTGCTCCGTTCACTCCGGCACGCGGAACAACATCATTCCCGACGATGCGATGTTGGAGGGGACCACCAGAGCCCTCGACGAGCCCACGAGGAAGAAGGTGACGTCCCTCGTCCCAAGAATCTCGAGGTCTGTCTGCTCGACATACGGGGCCAGGTGCGAGGTCGAGATGGGAGGTGGATATCCAGTCACCGTTAACGACCCCTCGGTCACCTGCTCCGCCTTCCGAGTGCTGAGGTCGATTCCAGAAACTACGACCAAGGAGGTCCCTCCTCTGATGATTGCCGAGGACTTCTCCTACTTCCTACAAAAGAGGCCCGGCACCTACTACTTCCTGGGGACCCGCAACGAGAAGAAGGGGTGTATCTACCCGAACCACAGCTCAAGGTTCGACATTGACGAGGATGTCCTCAAGTACGGGTCGGCATCCCTAGCCCAGCTGGCATTCCATTTCTCCGGCGAACGCCGGGGGGGGTGACAGGCCCTGAAGACCTCTGAGTTGGCACTATCCTGTCCTTCTCCCTCTTTCCGCCACCAATCTCCCGTCTTTGTACACCTGTTCCGCCAAGTTGATGCCGTAGTGGTACGCGAAGAACATTGGGTTCGGTGCGTCAAAGACAACGACATCGGCCTTCTTCCCGACCTCAAGGCTCCCAATCTCGGCCGCCCTCTCAATCGAGTGCGCGGCATTTAGAGTCGAAGCCACGAGCGCCTCGGCCGACGTCATCTTCATCTGAAGCGTGGCGATTGCCATCATTACCTGCATCGACTCGCACATGTCGGCCGCACTAAGGTCTGTCCCGAGGGCCACGGGGACCCCCGCTTCGATGATTCCCCTGGCGTTCGCGTACCTCCCAAGGTAGGCGAAGGGGGTGGTGGGAAGAAACGTCCCCATGGTCCCCTTCATGGCGAGCATCTCGACCTCCTCAGGCGGCGTGAATATCAGGTGGTCTGCCGACACGCACCCCAGCTCGCACCCCAGCCTTGCTCCCCCGCTATGTGCGAGCCAGTCGGCATGGACCCTCAGCTTCATCCCTCGGTCTCTGCCCGCCGTGAGTATCCTCCTGGTCTGACCCACGTCGAAGTATCCTTTTTCGCAGAACACGTCGCAGTACTCGGCGAGTTTCCGCCTCGCTATGTCGGGGAGCCATGAGCTCACTATCTCATCCGTGAGCTCGTCAACCCTGTCCTCGAACCCAAAGGGAATCCCCTGCGCCAGGAACGTCGCCACAATCCCCATCGGGTGAGAGCTCGCCAGTGTCTGGATGATCTCGAGCTGCCTTACTTCGCCCTGGTGAGTCATCTCGTACCCGCTCTTTGCCTCGATTGTGGTGGTTCCATGGATGAGCATCGTATCCAGGATCTTGGTCGTCTTCTCCAGGAGCGCCGAGGTAGACGTCTCGGCTGTCTTCGCGAGCGTCGTAGGCATCCCTCCTCCCTTCTCCTTGATTTCGAGGTAGGGGGTACGCTTGACAGCCATGGCCTCGAGCTCCCCCTCCCGCGACCCGGCGAAGACGAGGTGGACGTGTGGGTCGACGAGCCCGGGGGTCACCAGTTTCCCGCTCACATCCACCTTCTCGTAGCCTCCATCCAGCTTCCCCAGGACCTCCTCGGTCCGCCCCACCGCCACAATCCTCCCACCGGCGACCGCCACCGCCCCATCTCTCACGATGCCGAGCTCGTTCAGTTCGGGCCCGACCCTTGGCTTCCGCTTTCCCCCTGCGACCGTGGCCAGTTCATTCGCATGCACGAGAACGAATTCCGCTTTCAAGGGACGCGCCTGTACTCTCCGGGGCCTCACACGTCTAGGTACTTCTTCCTCTCCCATTCGTGCACGGTGACGTTGAATTCTCTCCATTCCTTGGACTTCGTCTTCATGAACATCTCACAGAACTCCGTCCCCAAACTTCCCATCAAGTACTTGTCCCTGCCCAGCTCCCCCAGTGCTTCTCCGAGGTTTCCCGGGAGCGTGTCTACCCCCCTCTCGGCCCTCTCCTTCTCGCTCATGTGGTAGATGTCCTCCTCGACAGGACTCGGGGGCTCCAACCTTCTGCTGATGCCGTCGAGCCCTGCTGCGAGTATTCCGGCGTATGCTACGTAGAAGTTGCACGACCCATCTGTCGGCCTGTACTCGATGCGCGAGCGCATCCCCGTCCCAGGTGGGATTCTGACTAGCACGGAGCGGTTGTACTTCGCCCACGAGAGATAGACCGGGGCCTCCCACCCGGGGACGAGCCTCTTGTACGAATTCACCGAAGGGTTTGTGAGCGCCGCCAGCCCCTTTGCGTGGGCCAGGATCCCTCCAATGAAGTACATGGCGGTCCTGCTCACGCCATAGGTCCCCTTGGGGTCGTAGAACAGGCTCTTCTTCCTCCTGTTGTCCGTTACGCTCACGTGCGTGTGCAGGCCAGCCCCGTAGCCGTCATGGAAAGGCTTGGGCATGAAAGAAGCCACAAGGCCACTGCGGGCAGCGGTCATCTTCACTATCAACTTCAACAGGTATACTGTGTCAGCCATTCGCAGCGCGTCGCTGTAAGGTATGTTCAGCTCATACTTCCCCGGGGGCACCTCATGGTGGTGTTTCTCCACGACTACCCCGACCTCCCTCAGGTTCTCGGTGATCTCTAGCCTAGTATCGATGCCCAAGTCGGCCGGGGGGCTCGAAAGATACCCTCCCTCGTCCTGTCTCTTCAGGTTCCCTCCTTGGTCTCGGGTAAACAGGAAGTATTCGATCTCGCTGCAGGCGTTGAATGTGGCCCCGGCCCCCAGGATCTTCTTCGAATCCTCAATGACTTTCTTCAGCACGAACCTCGGGTCGCTCTTGAAGCGTCTCTCCGAATCGGGTTCGTAGATGTCGCAGACCATCCTCCCCACGCGGCGCGAGAAGAGGCTGGAGGGAAGGACCGTGAACGTGCCAAGGTCTGGGACAAGCTTCAGGTCGCTCTCGCTTATGTCCACCATCCCGACCGACGAGCCGTCGATATGGATGCCCTCGTCGACGACCTTGGAAACAAGCCGTGCAGGGACCCAGAGGGAGTGCAGCCCTCCTGAAAGGTCTGTGAACTGCAGGGCCACCTCATCGAGGCTCTCCTTCTGAATCGAGTTCATTACTTCGGAGACCCCCATTCCGCCGCTGCAGGGATTCCTGGGGATTTATGTCGTCTGCCCGGGTCACTCGCTGCTCGGGCGACCGGCCCCGGAAGCGCTATCTTCCCCGAATAAGGGCGAATGAACTATTATACCTCCACGTGACGGAAGGCGCCATGCAAAGGCACGCAGTCAGGGCGCCCAGGGGGAGCGAGATATCTTGCAAGAGCTGGCACCAAGAGGCAGCGCTTCGGATGCTGATGAACAACCTCGACCCCGAGGTCGCCAAGGATCCTGAGCACCTCATCGTCTACGGCGGCACGGGCAGGGCAGCCAGGTCATGGAAGGCGTACGACGCAATCGTGAAGTGTCTCCGGGGCCTAGAAAATGACGAGACCCTTCTGATCCAGTCTGGGAAGCCTGTGGGGATATTCAAGACCACCCTGGCCGCGCCTCGGGTCCTGATCTCCAATGCCATGATCGTCCCGAAGTGGGCGGATTGGACGTACTTCAGAGAGCTTGAGGAGCGGGGCCTGACGATGTACGGTCAGATGACAGCGGGAAGTTGGATGTACATCGGCACCCAGGGCATCCTCCAGGGGACGTATGAAACCCTGGCTGCGGTTGCCTCGAGGCACTTCGGGGGGTCCCTGAAGGGGAGGGTAGTGCTCACCTCGGGTCTGGGGGAGATGGGAGGCGCCCAGCCTCTCGCTGTGACGATGAACGAAGGGGTCGCCCTCGTGGTCGAAGTGGACAAGAGGGCCGTGCAGAGGAGACTGGACAAGAAATACTGCGAGGTGATGGTCGACGACACCAAGGAAGCCGTTGGCATGGTAAGGGATGCTGCGAGGGAAGGCAGAGCACTCTCCGTTGCTCTCCTCGGCAACTCAGCAGAGGTCCTTCCCGGGCTTGCAAGCTCCGGCTTCAAACCCGACGTCCTGACCGACCAGACGGCGGCCCACGACCCTCTGGCGGGCTACATCCCGGAGGGGCTTTCAATCGAGGAGGCAGCCGACCTCCGAGCCTCTGACCCCAAGGGGTACATCAACAGGTCCATGGCTTCCATCGCCAAGCACGTCAGAGCGATGCTCAAGCTGCAGGACATGGGCGCGGTCGCATTCGAATACGGGAACAACATCAGAAAGATGGCGAAGGACGCTGGGGTGGAGGACCCGTTCAAGATCCCCGGCTTCGTCCCAGAATACATCCGCCCTCTGTTCTGCGAGGGAAGAGGGCCCTTCCGCTGGGCCGCGCTCTCAGGCAAGCCCGAAGACATCTATGCCACCGACGAAGCTGTGATCCGCGAGTTCTCAGACAATCAGTCTCTAGTCAGGTGGATCAACAAGGCTCACGACAGAGTGCAGTTCCAGGGCCTCCCATCGAGGGTCTGCTGGCTTGGCTACGGCGAGAGAGCGAGGTTCGGGAAGGTGATCAACGACATGGTCAGGGACGGAGCGATTTCAGCCCCGATAATTATAGGCAGAGACCACCTCGACTCAGGCTCGGTCGCATCTCCCTATCGCGAGACCGAGGGGATGAAGGACGGCTCCGACGCCATCGCCGACTGGCCCGTGCTCAACGCCCTCCTGAACGCGGTCTCAGGGGCGTCGTGGGTCTCTGTCCACCACGGCGGTGGAGTAGGGATCGGTTACTCCATTCACGCAGGCCTAGCCGTCCTCGCCGATGGGACCCGGGATGCGGAAGCGAGGATCGCCACCGCACTGACCAACGACCCCGGCTTGGGGGTCGCGAGACACGCGGACGCCGGGTACGAAGAAGCCATCGGCACAGCGAAGTCGAAGGGCGTCAGGATACCGATGATGGAGGACTAGCGCCTCCTCTACTTTCTCTCGCGCTAGAGTACGCAAAGTACGCAACGTAGGCAGCAGACACGACGGCGATGATCGCGGAGAGGTCGTCGATGACCGCGGAAGAGGAGGTGAAGGCAGTGAGGGCTGCCGTGTATGAGCCCGCAACAAGGCCCGCGTAGACCAGCACGATCGACCAGGCAAGACATCCCGCAACGGTCATGACCACGAAAGTCCAGATGTTCATCTCGAACAGACCCGCGGGGAGTGATATGACCGTCCTGAGTACGGGGACGAACCTCGCAGCGAACACGGTCCACTGCCCGGACTTCGCAAACCACCCCTCGGCCCTGTCGAGCGACTCCTTGTGTACCCTGAACAGGCTCAATAGCCCGACCACGAACGGCCTCCCCAGCCAAGCGGCGAGGTAATAGTCCACCAGGGCGCCCGCGAGGCTCGCCACGGTGCTCACCGCCACAACCGCCCAGAAGTTCAGAGTCCCAAGATAGACAAGGTAGCCCGCGAAGGGGAGGACCACCTCGCTCGGAACGGGCACGGAGGCGCTCTCCAGCGCCATGAGGGCGAACAGGCTGGCGTAGCCGTAGTGGTTCATGAAACTGTTCAGGCTGCTGGTCGAAATTATCGAGCCTGTCAGAACCGAGAACCACGCACCAAAAGGCAGTTCAATGATGCCCGTCGCCTCGAGCGCGCCAACGACAAGGGCTACGGACGCTATGGCGAGCAGGATCCGACTGCGCGGAACGATGGACCCAGCGGATTTGACGCCTGCCGACATACCGAAGACCTCCCCTCCCGAGCGTCTATAGGAACTTTGTAGGGCGGTGATCCTACTTCTTCGAGAGCTCTGCCACCAGCTCTTTCGCCCTGTCGAAGCGTATCTTCCGCTCCTCTACCATCTTCGCAGCTACGAGGTCGACAAGTTCCCCGGTGGCTCCCGCGCTCACGGCTATATTTCGAGCGTGGAGCTTCATGTGCCCCTTCTGGATCCCCTCGCTTGCCAGCGCTCTCAGGGCCGCGAAGTTCTGCGCCAACCCCACTGCTCCCATGACTTCAGCGAGCTCGATCGCCGTCTTGACCCCGAGGATCTTGATCGCCGCCTTGGCTGCCGGATGGGTGCGTGCCGCCCCTCCGACCAGTCCGACGGCCATGGGCATCTCCAGCTTCCCGACAAGGTTCCCGTCCTTGTCTTTCTCCCAGGTCGTCAGGGGCTTGTACCTCCCGGTCCTCGAGGCATAGCTATGCGCACCTGCCTCCAGGGCCCTGATGTCCTGGCCGCAGGCTATCCCGACCGCCACCACCCCGTTCATTATCCCCTTGTTGTGTGTGGCGCACCTGTAGGGGTCGGCATCAGCGAAGGCATAGGCGTTGACGACGCGGTCTACCACATCTTCCCCACCCATCTCCTCCTTGTCGAACACCGCCGACGCCCTGACCAGCCTCCTGTCCGCCAGGTTGGAGATTATCTTCAGTAGCGTCTCCCCTCCGGTTATCTCTTCGACCATGGGAGCAACAGCCTCTGCCATGGTGTTCACGGCGTTCGCTCCCATGGCGTCTCCTGTGTTGACGATCAGCTCCACGACGACCATAGGCCCCGTGATGCTCGAGAGCACCTTCACGTTCAGGTCCTTGGCTCCCCCTCCGAGGGACACGAGCATGGGGTCCTGGTCGTTCGCCTTCTTCAGAATCTCTGCCTTCTTCGCCAGGAGAGCGGTCTTTCCTTTCGCGGCGTCTGGGACGTTGACGACCTGCACCTGTCCAATCATCACTGGACCTGTGTTAGTGACAGTGAACCCCCCCTTGACCCTCGCAATCTTGGCGGCCTTGCTCGCCCCGGCCACCACTGAAGGTTCCTCCAGCGCCATGGGGATGAGGTAGTCCTTCCCGTTGATCTTGAAGTTCATGGCAATCCCGAGAGGCATGGTAATTCCTCCGACGACGTTCTCAATCATTCTGTCCGCTACATCGCCGGGGAGTCCCCCGGTGCTTGCCAGCGTCTTTGCTTCTTCCTCGGTGAGGCCCGCAGCCTTCTTGAGCGCATCGAGCCTCGCTGCCATTGACAGCTTGTAGAATCCAGGAATCTCGGAGTTATCGGTCAAATCAATCGGGGTGCGCTCGGTCGTTTCCCTATTTAATCAGTTGAAGGCAGTCTCGCACCGGCTCGTCAATCGGCTAACGGCCCGGTTCGCCGGCGACTCAGCGGGCGCAAAACCAAACGCAGACTCCTCCAAGAGACAAGGGTGTCGTTCTTGAGGGTAAGGGCGATCGAGCCATATTGAAGGATATTAAGGCAGAACTGCGGGCCCCTCGCTTCGGGCCGGTCGTCTAGCATGGTTAGGACGTCAGGTTTAGCCCCGCCAGGCTCTGACTCTTGCTAGCAGAAGACGGCGAAACGAAGAGCGCCAAGGTCGGCGGTCCAATTCCGCCCCGGCCCACCATCTTCAATCCTTAATACGACGCAGGTCTCCAACACGCTCCGACAGGCGGCCATGAATAGGACACTTCTGACCTTCGGCGCGCTCCTGATTGTGCTCGGCCTAGGGTTCGGTTTGTACATACTGTCGATTTTCGGCGTCCTCATCATTGTGTCGGCGTTCTTAGCCACATCCCGCCCACCTATCCGGCCTTCTCCCCAGCCGCAGAAGCCGCAGCCGCGGCGGATCATTCCGCCTGCCGTTTCACGCCCTCAGGAAACAGCTCCGGCTCCTCCCCCGATGGCTCCCCCGTCCACCCCTCCTCAGCCTCCCATGCAGACTCCGACCTACGCCCAGGCCCTCTTCCCGCTCCCCATGTTCCCCCCGATGTCTTATGGGACGTATGCAGCACCCACCCCCAGGGAGCCGCGTGAGAAGAAGCCAGAAGATCGGGACGAACTTGTGGAGGTGGGCGCCATAGTGGCGCTGCTGAAGCTGGCTTTCGGCTAGGGGACGTACAGGTTCATTTCTCGTCCAAGCTTGCGGAGCCGCTCGACCCTGTGCGCCATCGAGGGGTGAGTCGAGAACATCTCCATCAGGGAGTTCCCCCTGAATGGGTTCACAATCCACAGCGATGCCGTCGAGGGGGAAGGCGCCTTGCTCTGATTCGTGGCGATGGGCCGGGTCTGGACCTTAGACTGGATCTTCTCGAGGGCGGTGATCAAACCCCCTGGGTTTCGGGTCAGACGCGCGCCATATTCATCGGCACTGTATTCATCGTTCCTGCTTATCCCCAGCTGCACGAAGGAGGCCCCCAGCGGGACGAGAATGATCGCGATCAGGACGGCAATCGACGAGTTCCCGCTGCGGTTCCTGTTTCCTCCCCCAAACCACATGGAGTACATCGCTATGGTTCCTATGTAGGAAATCGCCCCGGCCATGGTCGCGGCCACGCTTGAGATCAGCACATCCCGGTGCACGACGTGCCCTATTTCGTGCCCTATCACAGCTTCCAGCTCGTCCGGGGTCAGGGTCTGCAGGATGCTCGATGTCGCGCAGACCACTGCCCTGTTCGGCCCCCTCCCAGTGGCAAAGGCGTTGGGCTGCGGGGAGTCGACTATCCCAACTTTGGGCATGGGGATGTTCGCCTTCTGCGCCACATTCCTCACGACCTTGAAGAGAGTAGGGTTGTCGCCCTCCTGAATCAGCTTCGCCTTGCTCATGCGAAGGACCAGGGAGTCGCTGTAGTAATAAGAGAAGAAATTGAGGCAAGCCGCAAGCACCAATGCCAGCCCGAGGATGGGAATCGGGTCGTTGAAGAAGTACCATCCCACCAGATAACCTACGATAAGAAGCATGGCCGTCAGTAGGCCGAAGAGCATCGTAATCTTGAGGTAGATTGACCCAGCCATCTTCGGACTTTTCTCGCGGTTCTCGGCTCGTGTAAAAGCATTTTCCTGAATTGCCCCCTAATCCTCCCCAATTCGACTGCTCAAAGAATAAATCTATCCTTGCTTCTGAAAGTCAGGAGGCTAGAGCATGGAAGACGACGATGATGATTGGCCGACCCGCAAGCGCCGAGGGTCCCCCTTTGACCCCTGGGGTTTCCCTGACATCGACGAGATGATGAGAGAGATGGAGAGGGCCTTTTCCGAGCAGTTCAAGGACCTTGAGAGGGACCTCCCCAAGAACCTCGTGAGGGAGTCGAAGACACCCGACGGCGGGGTGAAGAAAGAGATCGGTCCCATCGTCTACGGCTACTCTGTGACCATCGGCCCTGACGGGAAGCCGGTCGTGCGGGAGTTCGGCAATGTGAGGAGCGGAGAGGGAAGGTCTTGGAAGGCGATTCAGGAGAAGCGGGAACCGCTCGTGGACGTGGTGAGCTCGGGGAAGGAAGTCAGGGTCATCGTCGAGATGCCCGGGGTCAACAAGGAAGACATCAATGTCTCAGTCAACGAAAAGTCGATGACGATTTCAGTGGACAGCGGGGAGCGCGGCTACCACAAAGAACTCGACCTCCCTGGTATCGTCGACCCCAAGGGTGCGAAGTCGAAGTACAACAACGGAGTCCTCGAGGTGACGATCCCGCTGAAGTCCACCGACGAAGGCGGAGTCAAGCTACGAGTCGAGTAGGTTACTGGTAGGGCCCGGCCTCGGACCCTTCCTTGTACCGGGCGATGGCGTTGAACATCGGCTCCCTGTAGCCATGCTTCTCCGCGAGGGACCTTGCGATATCACCGGCTGTGATGATGCCGACCATCGAGCCTGTCCCGTCGACGACGACGAGCCTTCTGATCTGATACTGTGCCATGAGATCGGCAGCTCCTCTGAGGGGGGCGTCGGATGCAATGGTGATCAGAGGCGTGGACATGATATCTCTTACAAGTACGTTCTTCGGGTCGAGGGCATCGGCAAGAATCTTAGACACTAGGTCCCTCTCTGTCACGATCCCGATCGCTGATCCCCGCTGAGTTATCACGGCGCAGCTGACTCCACGTTTCGCCATCGCCTTCGCACAATCCTTGGCGTTGGTGTTGAGCTCGACCGCCATGACTGACTTCTCCATAACCTTGACGACCGTGGGTTCCTCCTGGGTCATATTACCCAGCCGCTTATCGGTTCAATATATCATTTGGCGGTCGACTCACAGGCCCTCTCGCGGGGCCCAGGAAAGAGAACAGTGGGGAGGAGGTCCGTCATGGGAGAGGACCCACGGACTGTTAGCCCGGTGATTACGGTATGCCCGCCCCGTTCTGTCCGGTCAGACCGGGCCCCGGTTCAGGCCCAGGAAGGAGGAGGCGGGGAGTCATAGGCCGTCGGGGTCGAGTTTACCCAACGTATTGCAGGGCCCCCGAGGCCGCCTGAGATACCCTCGGAGCCTGGGCAAGCTGTTCGAATCTCTGCTAGGAGACCACTTTCCTGAACTGGTAGAGCGTGACCGCGGAGGTAAGGACAGCTATCGCCCCAATCAGAGCATAGGCGTACCCAAGGGTGTTGAGACTCAGTCCACCTGTCACCAACTGTCGCATCACGTCTGAAGTGTAGCTAACGGGGTTGTAGTTGGAAAACGCCTGCGCCCAGGTGGGGAAGAACGAAACTGGAAACATGGCACTACTGATGAAGACCAATGGAAAGAACAGGACGCTGGCGAGGGCAGAGATTGTCTCTGTCTTCCTGGTTACTATTCCGACCGTGAGGAAGATGCCCGAGAGCGCAAGTTCGAAGAAAGCCGAAGTCAGCAGAAGCAACACGATCCCTGGCACCCCCGAAGAGAAGCTCACCCCCATCGCGACTGCTGCCCCGATCGTAATTGCCGACTGGGCGACCGCCACGATCATATCTGTCAACAGCCTCCCGAGCAGGATCGCAGACCTACTCACCTGCGTCAACAGCATCTTCGAGAGGAATCCCGAATTGAGGTCGTTTGCAATCGAGACACCACCCTGCGGTGCCGTGATCATCGCGTTAAACAGGACAATACCGGGCACCAGATACGCAAGGTAGCCCCCAGAACCGGTCGGCAGAAAATTGCTAAACTTGGTGAAAAGCTGCGAGAAGAGAACGAGGAACAGTATTGGTTCTGCTAGGCTTGTCCCAAGCAGCGTTGGGTTCCTAATGAGTTTAGTCAGGAACCTCTCGAGCAGCGACTGCGTATCGAATATTATCGCCATTTTGGTTCACATCAAGAAGGGCTCCGTTTCCCTCCTCGAAAGCTCGTCAGACCTGATCCGCCGACCCGTCTGATGCAGAAACACGTCGTCCAAGGTGGGAGAGGAGACGCTCAGGAAAGATGGCCGGATGCCGTTTCGGTCCAGGGTAGTGATGAGTTCCGCGATGATTTGACCTGCGTTCCTGGTATAGGCAACAACCCCGCCGTCCGAATCCGAGACTCCGGAAACACCAGCTATGGACCTCAGAACCTGCTTTGCCTTTTCTCTCAACAGGGGGTCCCTCAGCGTCAGATTGACCATTTCGCCACCCACGGTCTCCTTCAGCTCGGACGGAGTACCTTTCGCGATGAGCTTCCCATGGTCGATGATTGAAAGCCTGTGGCAGAGCCGGTCAGCCTCCTCCAGGTACTGAGTGGTAAGGAAGACCGTAATGCCTTCCTGCTTGTTCAAGCTCTCGAGATATTCCCAGATTGCCGTCCGGGACTGAGCGTCGAGCCCTGTGGTCGGCTCGTCGAGAAACAACAGCTTTGGCTTGTTAATCAAGGCGCATGCGAGGTCGAGCCTCTTTCTCATCCCCCCTGAGTATCGTCCCGCAGGCCTTTTTGCCACATCTTCGAGTTGCACAAGTTTGACCAACTCCTCAACCCGTTCGTTGAGAGCCCTTCCCCTCATTTGCTGCAGGCGCCCTTGCAGGTGTAGATTCTCCCAACCCGTCAGGTCCACGTCAAGGCTGGTCTCCTGACTGAGGACGCCGACGGCCTTGCGGATTTCGCCAGGAGACTTGTCGAGGTCGAAGCCGGCGAGGGTCACCTTGCCCGAGGTCTTCCTAAGGAGCGTTGTGAGAACCTTGATCGTTGTACTCTTCCCCGCACCGTTCGGGCCGAGAAAACCGAAGAATTCCCCCTCTTCCACGTTGAACGAAATATCTTCAACGGCCCTTGTCCCATCTCGGTAGACAACAACCAGATTCTCAGCGGAGACGATATCTTTCAAGCGGCGTCCTTCCCTCTGGCGCCCAAGGGAGCGGTATATAAGTTAGATGCACCTAACATCCATCGATGGCACTAAATTGATTAGGGGCATCTAAGAATCTCGTTGGTTCCGAGCTCTGGTGACGGCAAGGTACCGAGGGTATCCCGCGAAAGAGAACGAGTGGACCGGGGGGGAATTGAACCCCCGACCTTGGGACCCTTGTGGGGTACTCCCGCGTGCAAGGCGGGCGTTCGTACCGCTGAACTACCGGCCCACTAGCCGAGCCAGCAGGGGGTCGCTTCTTATGCTCTTCCCGCCTGGAAAGGAATTATAGCCTCAGCCGAGGCGGCCATCTCGGGCTGGTAGCTCAGTCTCCGTATCGGAGGAGTAACTTGGCTAGAGCACCCGACTGATAATCGGGAGGCCAAGGGTTCGAATCCCTTCCGGCCCATGGATTATTGCCTCAGAAAATACTCCGTTTGGCTGAAGAGTCATTATTGTAGCTCTTTCAGAAGACGTCTGAAATCGAGCTGGCTAATCCTGTTGGCGTCGGGCGAAATCCTAACTTCCCTCTTGCTGGTCTTAAGCCCCTAAGGGTCACGATCTTATAATTTGGAAGCTGTTCATAATTCGGGGGATCACACTATCAGAGCCTCATGGAACCAAGTAGCCGCCTTCAGACTCTCCCGACACCATCTGTCTAAGCGGGCACCTGCTGATGCCTTGGGTCCTGTAGCCGGTGATATGACAGGGGCACAGGCGCAGGTTCTCTTGGCTGCTCAGATGTCACTCTGGACGCGGGTCAAAGTACCGAGAATCCAGGATGTGGACGCCGCCTTATGGAAGAAAAGAGAGCTGGTAAGAGCGTGGTGCATGAGAAGGACGATGTTCCTTCTACCATCGAATGAATTGGCGATCTTCGCTAGGGGGACCGCTCGGCGACCCGAATACAATCTCCGCTGGGCTCTTGCTCGCGTTGACTCCAGGCAAAAGCTCGACAAGCTTTTGGACGATGTTGCGGACATCTTGAAGAAGCCACGTTCGCGAAACGACATCGCGCATCTGCTGAAGTCCCAGGGGTACAAACTGAAACTCAAAGCTGGGGGCGGCTGGGGAGACAGCAGGTCGGTGCCTTACGTCGGGGTGGGCGGTGCGTCTCTCTCTGTTGGTTTTCTCTTGCATGCAATAGGGGCACGAGATGTCATCTGTTCTGGACCTAACGTGGGAAACGAATCGACGTTCGTTCGGGCTGACAAGTGGTTACCACATTGGAAGGACATCTCCCAAGACCGAGCAGAAGAGGAATTGGTTGTCAAGTACCTCAAAGCCTACGGGCCCGCAACAGTTGCGGATTTTGCCCTTTGGATTGGCCTATATGTCCGAGATGCGAAAGAAATCTGGTCACGTGTGACTGAGAAAATCGCACAGGTAGACATCGAGGGATGGGAGGCAAGTATTCTTCAATCGGACCTTCAAGAATTAGAAAAGGCGAAGATCGATGCGCATGTCGTTCGGCTTTTGCCTTTCTTTGACTCGTTCGTTCTGGGGCACAAGTCTCATCGGAACATAATCGATGAAAGTAACAAGAAGAAAGTCTATCGAGCACAAGGATGGGTCTCACCAGTGCTGCTCGTTGACGGTCGAGCCCAAGGAGTTTGGTATCATGCTGAACATAAGGGCGAACTCGAAATCCATGTCACGCGATTCTCAGCACTCCCGTCGAATGTCTCATCCCAGCTTCGTGAAGAAGCGTCAAACCTCGGACTATTCCTAGGATGCCCGGACGTGAAGACCGTGATAGTATGATGACGCGGTGCAGTACACTTAATTTTGATACCGTTCCAGCACCAAAAACGCTTCGAATCTCTTCCGGCCCATTCTAGCTCATTTTAGATTCTAATTGTTTAAGGCTCGAATCACGCTATTCTGTTACCAACCTTAGAAAGATGACCTAGGTGAAAGTCCCGGCGACCACACGCTCTCTTTTGTTTGTAGTGCCTTACTCAATTTGCCCTGAGGAATTCCAGGACAGCTGCAGAGTACTCCGTCGAATCCACAATCGTGCCGTGGGAACTCCCTCCAATCTCACGGAGTTGGCTATCTGGGATCATGTCGTACACCCGGTCGACCACCCTCTTGAGCAGCTTTGGTCCCAGTGTGCTCTTCAGTAGAAGCGTGGGAGTCTTCAACAGCTCCAGTTCGCCTGGTTCAATACCGCTGAGGCCCTTCTTCAGATCCTCCAACGTCGCGCGGCTGTTGACCATTATGCTTTTCTTGGCCTCTTGGGGTAATGAATCATACATCCCGGCCGACCCCTCCAGATAATCAATAATCACTCTTGCTGCGTCCTCTGGCCTGCCGGCTGAGTACAGGTCGAGGGAAGGATTCAGGGCCTTGCTCCGGAAGTCCTCCAGATCCTCTTTGTCATCCTTGCTTCCTGATAGCAGAGGAAGAATAGGTGGTTCATCTATAGTCAAGGAACGGACCTTCTCTGGGTAATGAAGGGTGCAATGTAGCGCAACGTATGCCCCTAAAGATTCGCCCACCAGGTGAACCCGCGTACCCAAGAGCTGTGAAATGAACGATGAAAGGTCGGCTGAGTGCAACGCAACTGTTGAGCCTCCCTTCGAAGGCGCGTTGGGATAAGCCCCACGGCGACTGTAAGAGATCACCCTGAAGCTTCGCGAAAGCACGGAAGAGAGTGATCCCCAGAGCCTATAGTCGGCGAAGCCGCCATGAACAAGCACGACTGAAGGACCTGTCCCCATCTCTATGTAATGGAGTTCTGTCTCGTCTAGTCGAACCGACGGCAGCCTGGCTTCCGGCAAATCCTTCCTCCCTGCCAGGTTTTGCTAAATTAACTATCTTGGTTCGCCGAGATTCGAAGCAACGAAGAACGAGTTCAGGTCTACTCCTGTTCTCGGAAATCCCGGCGACCACATCCAAACAAAGGCCAAAGCGCACACGTTATGGAAACGATAACAGGCCAAGCGTTTGAATCTATGCCGGTAAACCCTGCGGTGATGGAAGCCATTGCCGAGGAGGCGTTCAATTTCGCACTCAAGAAGCCGAAGATGCTCACCATGGAGATGATCGACCAAGCAGACCCTTGTCATCACCATGGGTGCTCCGTCGAGGAAGTCTGATGCTCGCCAAGATGTAGAAGAAACTGATTGACTGGAATCTTGAGGACCTGAAGGGCAAATCGCTCCCTGAGGTGAAGGAAATCAGGACCGAGATTGAGAGAAGGGTCGAGGAGCTTGCGCAGAACCTACAGTTGGCTTTCTAGCCTTGATATGCGAGCTGAAGTACTTGAACGGGTATTCTCCGATGTTCGAGTCCGATACATGTTCAATCCTGATGTCATGAAATCCGGCGTCCCTGAGTAGTCGCTCATAGTTCGAGTCAACGAGGGCTCCTGCGATACAGGCAGACCAGGAATCCATGTCCCTTCTGGCAGCATAAGGAATCTCCTTTTGGAGGGTAACGTCAGCTACCGCAAAGATACCGTCTTCCTTCAGCACCCGGAATGACTCCCTGAACACGGCAAGCTTGTCTGGGGAGAGATTAATCACACAGTTTGAAATGACGTAGTTCACGCTGTTCGCCTCGATCGGAAGGTGTTCGATCTCCCCGAGCCTGAACTCCGCGTTCGCATACTTGTCTCCATACTTCAGTTTCGTTTCTCTGGCTCTCCAAATCATCTCGGGGGTGGCGTCAACGCCAATCGCCCTCCCGCTCCTGCCGACCAGCTGGGAGGCCCTGAATATGTCGATTCCACCCCCACTGCCGAGGTCGAGCACCACATCGCCTTCCTTCGGGTCAATCAGGAGCAGAGGAGAGCCACAGCCAGCGTTCACCGAGGATGCTTCTACTGGCACGCCCACGGAAACCAGGCCTGAGTCGCCACAATCTCCTGCAGCGCAGCAGCTCGAGTCGGAAGAGACCGCTAGCTTGGCGTATCTCTCCTTGACTGCCTTTCTTATCTCGAGCTCGGACACCTCTGCTCACGGCAGAGTTCTCCTATTTATTGACTGACATGAGCTGGCCCGCAACATTCGCCTCTGGGCGATTCGAGATTGCGAGCCGAAGGTGATGATCCCAGCGGGGGCATTGGTGCTCGGTGACGCTGAGAGTCCGACGCAGGGAAGTCAATCGGCCACATTGTTGAACTCGGTTCATGGTTTAAGTAATAATCCCACGGGCATGGAACTTGTGGTAGATTCTTCGATTCTCACTGTTTTGTTCTACGGCCACATTCTCTCGGCCATGGGTTGGCTGGGCGGAGGTCTCTTCACCACCTTCGTGGTGGGCCCGGGACTCCAGACACTGTCACCTTCGTCTAGGCTCGAGTTCATCGCAAGGGTGATTCCCAAGGTGCTCAGGTTCGTTATCTACTCAGCTGTCGGTACGATGGGCTTTGGCGTCCTGCTCTACGCCTATTCCCTGACCGACTCGTCGTTCAGCCCGTCTTGGGCACTCTATACTGGAGTGGGGCTGGCGCTCATAGTGGCGGCGATTGCCTTCTCGATTACCATTCCGTCGTTCAGGAGGATGAGCAAGATCGCCCAGTCCATAGTCTCAGGGGAGACTCAGGGTCCTCCTCCGCCCGAGATGCAAGTGCTTGCCAGGAGGGCCGGGATGGGGGCCCTCGTTGGTACTGCCATACTCCTTGCCGTCTTGGGTATGATGGTAATCTCAGTAGTGATGTATTGAGAGGACGCTTCCCCGGACAACCAGAAGTCCTTCTTCGAGAGAGTGGCTAAGGTACGCAGACCAGTTTATCCCTCCTTTCACTAGTGAGAGGATCCTTGTGATTCAAAGTACCTGTCTCGTACGAATCTAGACGCCCATCTTCGGCTTTGAGCTAATCGACTCCATGAACACTCTGAAGGCCTCATAGAGCGACCTGTAGACCCTCCTGTCCCCTAGATTCTTCACCAGCGCGGCAGAACCTTCCTCCGCCATCACCGCAAACTCCGCGGCCATCCTTACGTCCACATTCGGCTTGATGTAACCACCGTCTCTCGCCCTTCTGAGGTGCTTCTCTGTTTCGTCAATCCAGGTCTGAAGCACACCCCGGAGCTTATCCCTGAAGACTGGGTCGACCGCAGACATCTCTTGAGTGAGGTTGTTGAGTGGGCACCCGAGCGACAGCTCTTCGTCGGTGGTCGCCTCCATCAGCTTCCTGTATGTCTTGACCATTCCTTGGACCGGGTTTCGGTAAGCGTTCAGAGGCTTAATCCACCTGTCGACCATCATATCGCGGAGGATTTCGTCTGCAAGTGCATACCCGAGGTCGTTCTTAGTAGGAAAGTAGTGAAAGAACGCGCCCTTCGTAACGTTCGTCTTGGCCACTATGTCATTGACGCTGGTCGCCTGGAATCCATGCTCGTAGATCTCGCCGAATGCCACCCGCAGTATCTCCGACCGCGTCTTTTCAGCGTCTCGGGGTCTACCCATTATTTCACCTCATGAGGGTTAAGTGTATCTAATATACCCTCTGGTATGGTCTCTCCGCACACCCAAACGCTTAAGTGCGGTGCAGAGATACCAGACGGTATGTCAACCCCATCCACACACTCGTTTTCAGGTAAGAATCTATTGGCAGGCAAGGTCGCGGTGATCTACGGCGCCAGCGGTGGCGTTGGCAGCATGGTCGCCAAGACATTTGCCAGGGAAGGCGCCAAAGTGTTTCTTGTCGGACGCAGGACGGAGCCTTTGGATGCTCTTGCCATGGAGATTTCGAAAGCAGGCGGCTCGGCCTCCGTATCGCGGGTGGACGCCCTTGACTCGAAGGCGGTGGAGGAGCATCTGCAGAAAGTTGTGGCGGAGGCAGGGAGGTTGGACATTTCGTTCAATCTCATCGGGACCAACGTCGGCATCGGAACGCCCCTGGTGAAACTTACAGATGAGAAATTCACGGCTGTCGCATTCGACAAGGTGAGGTCATACTTCATCACTATGACTGCGGCAGCGCGCATAATGGAGAGGCAAGGGAGCGGCGTCATCCTTGGCCTTACTGCTCCCAATGCACGACTGCCAAGAGTGAACATGGGTGGGTTCTCCGTCTGCGGCGCAGCGATAGAAGCACTCTGCAGACAGTTGGCTCTGGAAGCTGGGCCAAATGGTGTCCGAGTCGTCTGCCTCAGAAGCGGTGGCACCCCTGACAATCCCATCATCCACGAAGTATTCGAATACCTTGCCAAGCAGAAAGGAGTACCCTTCGAAGAGTTCGCGCGATCTGAGGGCGAAATCACAGCTTTGAAGAGGCTCCCACTTACCACAGAAGTGGCGAATGCAGCGGCCCTGATTGCATCGGACTATGCGAGTACGATAACCGCCACTGTCGTAAATGCAAGTAGCGGAGAACTCGTAGACTAGACATCGCGCGGGCACCCGGGATTGAAGGCCGAGCCCCGGTTCCCTTCTTGGAAAGCAGGATTCGACTGAGAAATTAAGCGAATCCATACTCCACGATGTCAGGAAAGCGTGTCTGGGCAGTGTCTTCTAGAATGTCAAACGTGACACGCTTTTCACGAGAGCGCGACAAGCATCAAGCCCCTTCTCGGTGATCTCGACCGTCTGCCTTGGAACACCCCTGGCTCCGATGGATTTTGCATAGCTCAACTTGACATAACCGAAGCTTTCAAGGTTGTTCAGATGATTCTCCAAGCTCCCCTTCCCTAACCCCGTCAGCGTCCTGAGTTGTACAGAGCTCATCTTTCGAGCCAAAGCAAGCAGCACCAATATCAGGATTCGAGCGGATGATTTGAAGGTCGAATCATCAAGCTGCTCTCTTAACGACCGAATGGCCTCGTCCGTAACAATCACATCAAAATCATGCTTGGATTGCTCGTCGTCACTCAAGTCCAGTACGCTCCTCTGCGAGCTCCGGAACCGGTCTGGTAAGCGCGAAGACTCCGGAAGAAACCCAGAGAGCAATGGTTGCCCCCCAGAGGAGCGCATAAGGCCCGGGGCTTCTGTCAATAGACAGCAGTGCGATCGACGCAACACTACTCAGCGAGAGTGAACCAATTGCGATAATAGCTTCTCCTGGGATCTTCTTTGGAAAAGAGAGTCTTAGAGCATAATACAGGAGGGCTGCCAACCCAAGGCGTATCAAGAACAAGACCAGTGGAACGCTGGTACTTGCAAACACAATCGTCAAAATCACGACCGCATTCGTTGCGATCCACAGCGTAACAAGGGAGCGATATCCGAGGAGCGTTGACCAGGCCAGGTCTTCTTCGGGTTGAGTAATTTCGGCGGAGTTTCGGACTCGTTTGAATGCCCAGAGGATGGCAATGATACCGCAACCGCTTGCGGTCATGTCGACGGGTAGAGTGCTTGCGACTCCGATCGACCCTAGTGAATCAATAATAGGCGTCCCAAAGCTCGAAATAAGCACTGAAAGCGAGAGTGCAAGAAACAGTACTCCCCAGGCTCGGTGGAGCAAGTATTCGTTCAGGATAATGGCTTGTTTGACCGCGCGTCTCGTATCATCGCGTGGGACATCGCCCTCTCCGGTTTCCATCATTTTGGCTCGAGTATCTGTATTTTTGATCTCACTGCCTCGACCCATAAAAGGTGGCGATACGTACAAGAATTGTACCTTTCAGAATCTATTTAAGTTCTGGAACTGCAAGCCGTTTTGGAAGGATTAGTGTGAATAAGCCAATAGTAATAATCGGCGTGGTTATCCTCATCGTTGGGGTTGTCCTCCTTGCAGTCGGAGCAGTGGGCGTGCTTCGAGGGCTTACCGTCGTCACCACTTTCAGCGAACCTCACAGCGGCGAATACGTCTCAGCAGAGTTAATGCTAAACTCGACCTCAGGGGTAGCCGTCACTTCTGCAGCCGCAAACGGTGGACTCATCCCCGCGCAGGATGTGAACCTAGTTAACTCAACCAACTTTGGTCAATACGCTCTAACACCGCATTCAAACGTAGCAGGAGCAGTGACTTACACAGGCCTCATGGGAGATTATTACTACGTTGCGTTCGCATCGTCCCAGCCGAGTTCAAAGATAGTCGCCACTCCACTCAACGGGGGTACATTGGGATCTAGCCCACTGGCATTGGGCGGAATTCTTCTTATCATCATCGGTATTGTTGTCGCTGTAGTAGGCGTGCGCAAGAAGAGCGGGTAAGAAAGGCAGTGAAGGGAAGAGGAAGAGCGAGTAAATTCCAACATGGAATAACCTGCGGCTCGTTAGGGATTCTTCGTCATCTACGCGAGTGATTGCTTCATGGAGAGCTCGGTGACCTCAATCGAGGCTATCAGACTCACCAAGGAGTATGATTCTTTCACGGCCCTCGACAATTTGAATCTGAGGATTGAAGGGGCAAAGTGCGTAGGCTTTCTTGGTCCCAATGGAGCGGGAAAGACAACTACACTCAAAATATTCACAGACCTGATTCACAGGTCGTCTGGTAAGGCAATGATAAATGGGATAGATGTACACTCTGACAAGAAGAAGGCGTTGGCGGCCGTGGCAGCCTTGGTCGAGACGCCAGAAATCTACCCTTCTCTCACACCGAGGGAGGCCCTGATGATAATAGCGAAGCACCGTGGAGTACCCTCCGAGATTAGGAACAAGAAAATCGAAGAAGCTCTTCACGAAGTCCACATGGAAGATTGGAGCGACAGCAAAGTCGGGAAGTTCTCCAAGGGGATGAAGCAACGCGTAAACATCGCCTCGACGCTTCTAAGTGATCCTGAGATACTTCTCTTGGACGAACCATCAAGTGGTTTGGATCCGAGAGGGATGAGCGAGGTTCGAGAAATGGTGAAGAATCTCAAGAAACGCAAGAGGCTCATTTTCATGAGCTCCCACCTCCTCTCAGAGGTGATGGACGTCTGCGACGAAGCCGCCCTTATTGATCACGGAAAGCTTCTGGTGTACGATACCATTCAGAATCTCACCAGCAGGTTCTCTGGTGGAGGTTCGGTCCTGGAGGTTGGCTTTGCAAGCCCACGCGTTGATAACGCGGTCATCGAGACAATACGAAAGATAGACGGAGTCACGAATGTGGAGATGTTGGATGACCGTAATCTCAGGTTGGGGTTTGTTGGAAATGCCGAAACCCAGGCAGGGATTCTCTCAGAATTGGTCGCCCTGAGGCTCGGAGTCAATAGCTTCAGGGCCTCTTCATCCGCCCTTGAAGATGTCTATCTCAACTTGGTCAAAGAAAATGTTTGAAGGATGCGTATAGAGTGGCTGCGGCTCCTGAAAGTCAACCTTTCGAACGAGCAAACAACAAGGTCCCATCTGGTATTGCCCAATGCGGCGCGCAGGCCGAGTTCGAATTCCTGAACTATCTTCGCTCAACGCGGTTCTACATTCTACTTGCCATTGTGGCGACAATCGGAATAGCGATCATGGCAGTGATGTACGTCTACAGACCATCTGTGTATCTTTCGTCGCCGATGTCGTTCTATTCGGTGTGGTGGGGAACCATAGTGAATCTATGCGTGATTCTCACCGGCATATTCTTTGGAGCTGACGCAATCTCAACCGAATTTCAGAACAGAACGGGGTATTACCTGCTACCGAACCCAGTAAGGAGGTCCTCTATCTTTGCTGGCAAATTTATGGCGTCATTCTTGGCGTCGGCAATGGCAATTGGCGTCTACGCGGCGATCACGTTAGCCGACGGTGCAATCTACTTCGGAACTAACATTCCTTACCAGTTGGGTGAATCGTTCGTCCTCGCCCTCATCTATATCTTCCCTATCTTGGGAGTTTCATTCTTAATTAGCTCCCTGTTCAAGAACAATTCCTCCTCGATTCTTGTGACCGCCATTTTGCTGTTGTTCGGGTTTAATTTCATCACGCCCCTGATAACCTCTTTGTCGAATTCCGAACCTTGGTATATTCTAAGCTATGGTGCTGGGATAATCACAAGTGTTCTCTCTCCGTCAGGCTATCCTCCTCACCAAGTCGTGATAGCTGGGTCGTCTTCGTATAATGCAACCATTCCTGAAGGTCTTGCGATAATGTTCGCCTATTTCGTGATTACGTCGATCTTGGGTCTCGCATCATTTGAAAAGGAGGATTTCAATTGAGTAACTTGAAGCGCAGAAAAGAAGATTGGCAGCCGAACAAGCGATGGAGCATGCTAGGCTGGTCGAATCCCAGAAGGGGCTTCGAGTCAGGGTGCATAGGAAGCGCGGAGAGGTGGGAGCCGGGGTGCACATGGGAGCGCCGGAGTGCTATCAGCGCCTCACCAACCATGGCTAAGAGCCTTTGGGGGCGTAGGTTCCCCCCATCCGTGGCAGGTTCCATCACAGCGCTGATAGGACGCAAAGTCCATTAGGGTCTGAGCACACAAATCGACACGGACGATGATAGAACTTACCGTCAGGAGTACAGGAAAGAATCCAGACGCGGTCATCAGCTGCGGTGGTGAGAAAGTGGCCGAGCTCCACGGCCAAACTGGGCTATCGTTCAGACTTGAATCAACTGCGAAAGAGACCTGGGAGCTGAACCCGCGGGTCCACGGTGAGGTCAGGCCCTTCTCGATGAATGTGACAGCCTCAGGGGACCAGAAAGGCCCAGTCCTGACGATAAGGAACCACGTCTTCTTCCATGGCGGAAGGGCCTACCTGCTAACCGGAATCCCGGAGGACGTTAGTCCCGCGGACCACGTGCTTGGTAAGAGGCACGTCAGCCGGCTCGACAAGTTCCCCTTCTCCAGCCTCGAAAGCATTGACTCGGAGACCTGGGGCCGCCTGAAGCGGCACAGGGGCGTCTCAGTTGGGACCTTCGGCGGCCTCGGGCTCGGCGAATTCAGAGTCATGCTTTCCCAGGAGTTACAGGACGTCGGTCTCCCTCTCGCTGCTGCATCGTACCTCCTCTATTCGACAGGCTAGGTTGGATGCAATTGGTGGTGCTGAAACCTAACAGGGTCGGTCCATTCCCTTTCCCGAAGTCAGATCCCGACGCAAGGAAGAAGAGTTTCGCCGAGGTGGAACAACCTTACACAAAGGAACAAGCGATGCTCGAAGCCGACCGGTGCCTCCGATGCGGAACCCCAGTCTGCATCGACGCCTGTCCCGTCCAGTTGGACGTCAGAGGGATGATGGACGCTGTGGCCAATGGTGACTTGAAGACCGCGTATCATCGGATACGGCAGACCAATCCGCTCCTCGGCGTGACGGCCAGATGCTGCCCCCAGCTGCAGGGGCTCTGCGAGGACGCCTGCGTCGTCAGGTGGCAGGGACAGCCATTGTCGATAGGCATGGTCCAAAGGTTCGTAGCCGACTGGGAGCAGAAAGAAGGGAGACAGCCCAATCCTGCGTCGGAGCCCAAGACAGGGAAGAGGGTGTGTATCGTCGGGGGTGGTCCCGCGGGGCTGGCTGCGGCAGACCTGCTTCTACGCTACGGCCACGAGATCACAATCTACGAACAGGCCGACTATCTGGGAGGGACGGCTTGGTATGGAATCCCGGACTACCACCTTCCCAAGGACGTCCTCGCGTATGAAGCTGAGAGGATCGTGAGCCAGGGAGTGGGATTGATGAAAGGAGAAAAAGTGGGGAGAGACGTAACCCTGAGCGCTCTCCTGACAGAAAGCGACGCCGTCCTTGTGGCGACTGGCTCGAGGGACTTGAAGATGCTCGACACCCCAGGCGCTGATTTGCAGGGAGTTTACGACGGCTATGGTTTCCTGGAAGAAGTATACGGAAACGGCGTCGCTTCATACCTGAAGTCGCCCACCAGAAACCTGGGCAAGGAGATTATCGTCGTTGGAGGTGGAGACACAGCGCTGGATTGCGCTCGGACGGCTCTCAGGCTTACCCAGGGGCATGTGGTAGTGGTGTACAGGAGAAGCGAGAAGGAGATGCCTGCAGATCCGATCATGCTGGAGGAGGCACGGGAGGAAGGTGTCGGGTTCATGTTCCTTGCAGACCCAAAGGAGTTCGCCGGACAGGGAGGCAAGGTGGCTGGCGTGGTGTTGTCAGCGATGCAGCTGGGCCAGCCGGATTCCACGGGCCGGAAGCAGCCGCAGCCCATCCCTGGCAAGGAGTCACTTGTGAAGTGCGATAGCGTCCTCCTAGCCGTGGGGAGGGGCCCGGACTCCTTTCTTGAAAAGGTGGCCGGGCTGAAGGCGGGGCCGAAGGGATCCATAGCGGTGGACGACCATTACAGAACGTCGATGAACGGCGTGTTCGCCGCGGGAGACGTGGCTACGGGGGAGACCCTCGTGGTCAAGGCAATGGGCCACGGCCGTGAAGCGGCCCAGAGGGTTCACGAATACCTGATGGGACTGGAGGACAAGCACGTTTCGCTTTACGAGCGGTACTACGTCAGTAAGACGACTGAGGATTCATACCAGGGCATGCTTCAGGGGAAAGAAGACAAACTCCCTCCGGACTGAGTTCCGACCCCTCGGTCTTTCCAGTCATGGGCGCGTCCTGATGTGCAGGGAGCGGACAGGGGGACGTATCGCAGCCGTCTATCCACGATCGCGGCGCGAGGTAACTAAGGTCGACTTCATGAATAGCTTCTGGGGCGCGAGTGCGTTCTGCGTCTAGGCCACTTGAGCGGAGAATCTATCCCACGGACACCTGATAATCCCTTCCTTCCCACTCGACGCTTCCTGTCCACAGGAAAGTGAAGTTGATTTTCAAACATTCTGGTGCTACATTCAAGTCTACGTAATTCACCCCAATTGTTGTGCCGGTCGATTGTGTGTCGAGAACCGTTTTCCATTCGTCCTGTGACCAATGGAGGGTAAAGGGATCTGGCGCCTGGACCCTTAGGGTAAACCCCCTTTTCATATGGCCCACCCGCCGGTTTTGTTTCCAGATTTCCAGCTTCCTGTGCATCGACCCATTGTCGAGGTAGCGCCGCGCAACCTCTGGAATGACATCGAAGACCTTCTTGTCGTGGGTTGAGCGAAGGAGTTTGATGTACTCTGCGTGTGCCCACACCAGGGGCACGGCCGACCCTGTAGGCTCACCAAACTTCATATGTGATTCGGCGACATCAGGTTCGTCCCACACCTGCTCGGGGAGTAGACCGCCAGATGTGGAGAAGCGTTCCATTGCTCGAATATGCCTTGCTGGATTCCGTCCGGCCGCGACTTCATAGTGGCCCCTTTCACCTGTGAGCAGGGGCCAAACCCTTCCTCTCCCCCATCCTTCGTACGGTCCACCGTCCTCTCTCTGCCCGTACCCGTCGTGATTGTATCTGTGCCATCCAGGGCCGTTGGGCGTCTCGACTTCGAGAATTCGATCGACAACTTTCAGCGAGTCAACGACGAGAGGGTCGTCGGCTCTCCTGATGCCATACCTCACCAGTTCCAAGAATCCCGCGTCGACTATTTCCTTCGAGGGGAAGGTTGCTCGCTCCCCAGGTTTGATGTTCGCCAGGGTCAGCACCCCGGTGTTCGGATTCTCATCGGGTGTTTCGTCGTCCACGTTGGCGGGTTTGACCCTGATGTAGTGCCTCCTTATTTCCGGGACAAGGTCTCCTTCTGTGGTCACAGTCCAGTCCTCGACGTGGCATTCGAGGAAGTCAGCGTATTCTTCTAGGAACCTTGCCGTTTTCTCATCGCTACGCTCCCGAGCAAAATTGGCGGCGCAGATCAGCGCTGCGATGCAGGCCGCCAGCGTAGAAGGGGAGTAGCCACTGACCTCCTCCCACCTCTGCTGCTGAGACACGGGTCCATGCTCGACCAGAAATCTTGCCCCTCGGAGCACCATTGGATAGGGGTCGAAATCCCCATGCCCCTTGACGCTGTGAAGTCTCCACGCCAGCATGATGGGGAACGCGACTTCGTCTAGCTGGACTCCGCCCCAGTAGGGTTCTCCGTCTATCCAGAAGTTCTGAGGAAAACCTCCGTCAGGGCGTTGGGAGACGGCGAGGTAGATCATAGCCCTCAGGGCAGTCTCCGTGTCTCCAGCAGCCAGGAGGGCCGTGGCGGTGTTGACCAAGTCGCGCGTCCAGACGAGGTGATATCCTCCCTTATCTTCGTCTCCTTTGGCTTCTCCCCAGGGAATCGACAGTGATGCGATGAACGCCCCCGGAAAGCTCTTGTCCTCGTGCCCTAGAATCTGGCTGAGGCTCGAGTGGTACAGATGGCCACCATCTCGGGAGGCATCTTCGAGAGGTAGGATCTTCCTAAATGGTCGTTCCCACTGCTCCTTGAACCGGACAAGGCTCTCGTCGAAGGGGATCACGAGGGATTGAAGTAGAGTCGAGACGGCGTTGTGCATGCTGGTTCCCATTGCAAGGCCCAGGGCAAACTCACGAGTACCGGAAATGTCAAGCTGCCCTGTCAGGGCGACGTTGCCATTCAATGCCCGCCCAAACTCCCAATCCATCTTCATGTCCTTGGAAAGGTCCGTCCAACCGTCGCTAGTGCCCACGTAGCCGCAGGATGTTCGCTTGAAGGGGACAGTGCCTCCCAGGGCCAGCCATACCCCTCCCTTCTCGGCCGCCAGAATCTTCCTTCCAGCAAACTCGAGGGCAAAGGCATTATTCTCAGCTCCGCCCCCTCCCAGGTGTGGCGCACAGAGCACGTAGAGCCCGAGGTCCGAGAGGATGTCGTTGTCCCCTTGCACGCTCGTGTACTGCAAGACGCATGGAAGGTGAGGGTCTGCAATCACCCTCTTGTGGATCGAGTACCTTCCGTCGGGGTCCGAATTGACGATGGCATAGCCCAATGAGTGGTTCGTGAGTTTGCTGATACTCGAGGTGAGGTGGCGTTTCTCCTCGTGGAAGAAGGTCTTCCCGTCGGTGATGAGATACTCAAGGTCCCTCAGTTGAGGTTGATCAATTGTAGGGTAGTAGACCTCGGTTAAGGTGCCTCTCCAGATGCTGAACCAGATCTTGGAATCGGCTGAATAGGCCGTTCCAACCCCATCCTTGTTCCCTCTCGTCCACTTTGGCTCGATTCCAGGCCACCCAAATGCATCCGTCGAGCCTTCACCTTGTAGCAAGGACTTATCTTCCAATGCCGCCCCGCACTGACTAATAATACGCGCGGGAAAACACCGTTTGTCCGGATCTCTTCCAGCTGGCCGCGGGATTCTAACTACCGATTCGCTTCGGCCGCCCGAGCCCCTTGAGCGCTTCTTTGTAGATTGTGTTGGCCAGTTCCTCCCCCTCCCCCTGATTTACATCAGTTTCCTCGTATCTCTTGCCCACGTTGACAAGCTCCTCGGCCATCTCCTCGCCAAGGCGGTCCACATCTCTGCCATCCAAGCTTGACCTAAGGCCGGAGTCCTCCCCAGCAGACAATACCCCTCGGATCCTCTCGATGTTGATTGGATAGTAGTATCTTGCCACCTCCTTGGGGAGATGCTCGACGTCAGGAAGGTAGAGGTAGGCTGTGGGGGCATAGAATTTCTGCATTATGCCATGCCCCTCGACTTCTGTCCGGGCGATGTCGAGGAACCCTATCTTCCTTAGCAGCCTGAGGTGGTAGTTCACGGTCCCATCGGTGAGCCCGAGGCTCTCCGCCAGCTCCGCTTCTGTGAGTGCCTTTCTTCGAAGGAGGTTTAGGATGGCCCGACGCATCGGGTCAGAGATTAGTTTAGCTGCTTCGGGATTATTGATTACCTTGACCAGCTTCAACTGGGCCTCACCCCACCCGCGGAGCCGCCCGAATTTTCACTTCTATGCCTTTGCATCGCTCTTCTGCTCCCCGGGGACCGCCAGTCGTGTGATTAGCCCCTGATCTTGCTTGAGGACGACCTCCCGCCTCGGGTAGGAGATGTGAATCCCGGCAGACAGGAAGTCCTTCCTGATGGTGTAGAGCAGGTCCTTTGACATTTGAAAGGTCGTAGGCTGGTCCTTCGCATTTGCCAGGAGGCGTAGACTGATCCCGGCCTCGTTGTACTCCATAACGTGTACCACCGGCAGATTGCCCGCGGGCAGGAAGTCTGGGTGTTCCTTGGCAGCCTTCTTCATGAGCTCGATTGCCTTGTCAAGGTCGGTTTCGTAGGGGACTTGGACGAAGACTATTACGAGTTTCGAAGAGTCCGTGAGGTCATAGTTGACAAGGGTGTCGCTGAGAAAGAGCTGATTGGGAACTACGAGCCTTCTATTGTCCCAGGTCTTGAGGACGGTAAAAGTGAGCCTGATGTCCTCCACCCATGACCATTCATTTCTGAAGAGGACGGCGTCTCCTATTCGGAAGGGCTGAGCTGTTGATACGATCATTCCTGCGAAAATGTTGGCAAGGCTAGATTGGGCGGCGAGGCCGACGACAATGGACGCAAACCCTGCGGCGACGAAAATCGAGGCCACCGCCGCGCTTGCCGAAGGAAAGGTGGTGAAGGTAGTGGCAGCCACTCCGAGCAGTACCACAATGCCGATGATTAGGCGCCTGACAAATGTGATGGTGGTTTTGAACTGCGGTTCTTTTTCAAAGAGTGCTTCGCCATAGTGTGTGGTCACCGCACTGACTATGTAGGCGACAAGGTAAGTCACGGTGAGGCCTGCAGCGAACGCGACCACCTGCCACGCCCCTCCCACTATCACAGGACTCCCAGGGGAGGTGAGCAGGGCGTAGGCGACGGCCACCAATCCAAGAGCGTAGATACCGTACACCAGTACGCGTTCTACTCCCTCCTTCCCGGTGAGGTGGAACATAAGGTGCTTGGCGACGGCGCCTGCTGTTCTTATGACGACTGCTAGGAAGATTAGCTCGACCACTAGGCTCAGCTCTTCGAGGCTGAGGGGGGGCGGAATCATTGCAGCGGAAAGGCGCAGCATCTCGATTGCTGCAAGCCCAAGGATGGCCCCACAGACCGGTCCGGTGATAGTCAGGATCAGAACGCGGCCGACAGGTGGAGGGAGCTTAGAATGCCTGATGAACCTCTGAGCGAGCAGAGCTACTGTTAGAACCACTCCTATCGCGATGGCCCCTATGGAGAGGAGCTGGAACTGCCAAGTCGGGAGCACAAGGGGGGGCAGCACTCTTTAGCTCCTGGTCGCACCCTTTTCGGGAATGTCACATGTCTTGAATTTGGGCAAGCAGAGAATAATGTGCTTCGGACGGTATTTAAGAGTTTGATATATCATAACGATTTGACATACAAAAGATATATTAGAAAGTACCCTGCACCTTCACTCGAGTTGGAAGCGCAGTCATACCTCCAGAAGACCGTCAACAGAATCATGGTCGTACTTCAGGGGGAAACCCAGGAATCGCTCGAGGCCCTGAGATACGCTGCCGGCCTCTCCAAACTATGCGGCGCCTCGGTGCTTCTTGTCTGCCTTCGAAAGCTCCCCCTTCCACCTGTTGTTGGGGCCCCTTCCCCGCTTACCCTGGCCCCAATCCCAACTCGATTCTGGGACCAAGAAGACAGACGGGCGAAGGAGATCGCGGCCGAATCGAAAGAAATCCTCGAAGGGATGGGAGTCGAGACCGAGGTTGAGGTCCTTTCGACATTTGGTAGGCTAGGGTGGGTCGTCGGAAGCGAGGCAAGCAGATCGTGCGACCTTGTGATAGTATCCGAGACAAAGACTCGTGGGTTTTGGCAGCTCTTTCGAGCTGATCTTGCGGCCGATGTGGTGAAACATACCGACTGCCCTGTGATGGTAGTCCAGGAAGTGGAAAAGGACAGACGGTGAAGGCAGGAAAGCGATACAGGGCCTAGGGATTGCAAGGATGAGAATCGGGAGAGAGTTGAAGACCCACGGGCTTGCCCGAAGGAAGAGAGGTCCCAGTCCCCCGCTCGAAGCCCTGGCCTTGGACTTCGACGGCACTCTCACTATGGACGGGGGACATCCATCGGAAGAACTTCTCAAGAGCCTCAGGGCCCTGAATCAAGGAAGCATTACCCTTGTACTCGCAACTGGAAGGTGCGTCGGGGATGTCTTCGAAAGGGTCGGTAGGGACCTCTTCGATGGTGTCGTCGCCGAGAACGGCGCCGTGATAGTAGTCCACGGGAGAAGCACCTACGCCGCACCTCCTGGGTGGAAAAGGGTCCGGGGCAGTCTTCTCCGAAAGTTCGAGCCCGGGTGCGAAAAGGTCATCATATCGGCACCAAGGTCGATGCTAAGCGTTGCCCGGAATAGTGTTTCTCCAAAGGAGGCCCACATCGAGCTCAACAAGGACAGGTTGATGATTGTCCCCCTGGGCGTGGACAAGGGCAGCGGACTGGCTACCGCTCTCTCCAAGTTAGGCGTAGCGGAAAATAGGACAGCGTGTATTGGAGACGGGGAAAATGACCTCTCGATGTTCGATGTTGTCCGGGTGCGAGCGGCCCTGGGGAACTCCGTCCCGAGCCTGAAGCGGCGGGCCGACTTCGTCGCAGATGGAAATGACGGAGCGGGAACAATGGAGGCAATTGAATGGTTGTTCGATGGAAAAAGGGGGCTGACCACGGGGAAGGAGGCGGGAGTATGAAGGTCTGCATAAACACCCAGACGCCGCCAGTCAGGTTCAAGCTGAGCTTCGCGGAGCTTCTGGACAAGTACGGGGGTCTGGACGACCCCCTAGACATCGGAACTCTGGAGAAAGGAGTGGACTATGATTATTCGCCAGGGGGAGTGACTGCCATGGTCCTGCCCCTCCTTAGGAGCATGACGAAACTGGGATTCGTCAAGGACCCAGTCTGGATCAGCCTCGGTGTTGACTATCCTCCGAGGGTGAAGCTAGACGAAGTTCTCGTATCACACGTGGAACTCGGCGAGGAACACCTGCGTCAATACGCGTCCTTCAAGGAGGCTATGTGGTCCCTTATTCATGGT
>Ga0335078_10000225_pt1 | contig 92065 bp, 82 predicted proteins | sample Lox_Sample_32_FD_206711 | JGI IMG/M metagenome (GOLD analysis project Ga0335078, IMG submission 206711) | Soil microbial communities from Loxahatchee National Wildlife Refuge, Florida, United States - Lox_Sample_3.2 | ecosystem: Environmental > Terrestrial > Soil > Wetlands | place: USA... | reverse complement strand
AGCTAGGCCGGCCGGCCCTGTGGTTCCAGCGGCTCCAGGCCGCCTACCTGCTCACCGCCGGGCGGGTCAGCGCGCCCACGGTCGCCGGGGTGGCGGCGCGCGCCGGGATCGACCCGGCCGGCCTGGCGGCGACGCTGGCGGCCTACAACGCGGCGGCCGCCGCCGGGCTGCCCGACCCGGCGGGCAAGCCGGCCGACCTGGTCCGGCCGCAGGACCAGCCGCCGTTCTCGCTGATCGACTGCTCCATCCGGCCCCGGGTGGCCTACCCGGCGCCGATGCTGACCCTGGGCGGGCTGGTCGTCGCGGAGGACACCGGGCAGGTGCGCCGGGACGACGGCACCGGTGTCCCCGGGCTGTACGCGGCCGGCCGCACCGCGGTCGGCCTGTGCTCGAACTCCTACGTCAGCGGGCTGTCCCTGGCCGACTGCGTCTTCTCCGGCCGCCGGGCCGGGCGGCACGCGGCGAGCGCGGAGCCCGCTCAGTAGGTGATGCTGACCCAGGGGGTGAGCGCGACGGCCTGGCAGGCGAGGATGTAGCCGTCGGCGATGTCGCCGGCCTCCAGCACCTCGTTGTGCGCCATCTCCACCTGGCCCGCGGTGAGCTGGCAGGCGCACGCCCCGCAGATGCCCTCGCGGCAGGAGAACGGCGCGTCCAGGCCCTGGTCGATGAGCACGTCCAGCATGCGGGCCCCGGCGGGCCACGCCAGCCGGCGGGTGGTGCCGTCCAGGCTGACCTCCAGGGTCGCGGCGACGCCGCCGCTCTCCTCCCTGGCCTCGAACGGGTTCTCCGCCAGCGACAGGAACCGCTCGACGTGCACGGCGTGCGGCGGCACGCCCAGCCGGCGCAGTGCCGCCCGGACGACCGCCAGGTAGGGGTCGGGCCCGCAGGCGAACGCCTCGGCGCGGGCGTAGGGCCGGGCCAGCGCCGCCAGCGCGGCCGCGGCCGGCGGGCCCTGCACCGAGTCGAGCCAGTGCACCACCACCAGGCGCCCGGGCTCCGCCTCCGCCAGCGCGCGCAGCCGCGGGCCGAAGATGACCGATCGCTCGTCGCGGTTGGCGTAGACGAGGACGACCCGGCCCCGGCCGGCCGTCAGGGCCGACGTCAGGATGGACATGACCGGGGTGATCCCGCTGCCGCCGGCGAACAGCAGGAAGTCGCCGTCCAGCGAGCCGGGGCAGAACGTTCCGGCCGGCGGCAGCAGGTCCAGCGTGCCGCCCGGGCGGACGTTGTCGGCAATCCAGTTGGAGGCGTAGCCGCCCTCGGTCCGCTTGACGGTGATCGTCGGGGCGTCCCCGGTGTGCGGCGAGCTGGACAGCGAGTAGCACCGGGCCACCGAGCCGCCCGCGCCGTCCGGCACCCGCACGGTCAGGAACTGCCCGGGGCGGTAGCCGAACACGCCGGCCAGGTCCGCGGGCACGGCCAGCACCAGCGAGCAGGCGTCGCCGGTCTCGGCGATGACCTCGGCCACCGGCACCCGGTGGTAGGCGCGGGGCCCGGTCATGGGGCTGGTCCGGTCATGGCGGGCGGCCCGGTCACCGGGACGGTCACGGAGGTGACACCTCCAGGCGGCCCTGGGACACCGCGCGCTCGATGGTGTCCCGCAGGCTGGCGCAGGTGCCGACCAGCGCCGACAGCCCGCCCGCGGCGGCCTCGGCGCGGAACTCCGCGCAGGCCCGCACCGACGCCGGGTCCCACTGCACGCTGGTGTGCTGCAGGCTGAACTTGGCCACCAGCACGGCCGCCCCGCAGCGGTCGCACTCGATCCGCCGGTAACTGACCAGCCGCTCGTCGCGGCCGCCCGCCTGGTGCGGGCCGTGGGTGGTCAATGGGCCTGCGCCTGCCGTGCGGCGAGGTTCTCCGCGACCTCGGCCTCCCAGCCGGCCACCGCCCTGGTGGTGTCCACCTCGAACTCGAACCGGGCCACCATGTCCGGCGTGATGTCCTCGACGTCGGTGTAGAACTGCTCGTACCAGCGGCGCAACTGGTACACCGCGCCGTCCTCCGCGCACAGCAGGGGGTTGTCCACCCGGGCCTTGTGCCGCCAGATCTCCACGTCCTGCTCGAAGCCCAGGCCGATGAACTTGGCGAACTTGGCCGCCACCCGGTCGGCCTGAGCCTGCGGGAGACCGTCCGGCAGCCGGACGATCACGCCCCACTGCAGCAGGAACGAGGTGGGCGTGACCGGGTAGTGGCAGTTGATCAGGACGCTCTGGATGGTCGCGCCGTGGTAGTCGTGCCACAGTTCGTCGATCATGTACGACGGGCCGAAGTAGGAGGCCTCGGAGCGGAGCGTGGTGTCGGTTCCCTCCGCGTAGTTCGAGCCGGTCGCCACGTCCGGCCGGGACCTGGTCCGCAGGTACTGCGAGGCGATGTGCCCCTCGAACACGTTCTTGAAGTACGTCGGGAAGGCGAAGTGTATGTAGAAGAAGTGCGCCATGTCCGCGACGTTGTCGATGACCTCGCGGCAGTTCGCCCCCTCGACCAGGATCGAGTCCCAGGTCCAGTTGCTCCATCCGGGGGAGAACACGCCCTCGATCCGGGGGATCATCACGTGCTCGGGCGGCGGGTTCCCCTGCGGGTCGTGCCAGACGAACAGCTGCCTGTTCTGCTCCAGGGTCCGCCAGGAGCGGGTCCGCGCCGTGACCGGGACCCGCCTGGCGTACGGGATCGCGGCGCACCGGCCGTTGCCGCCCCAGCGCCAGTCGTGGAACGGGCAGGCGATGGCGTCGCCCTTGACCGTGCCGCGGGACAGGTCGCCGCCCATGTGCCGGCAGTACGCGTCCAGGACGTGCAGGCCGCCGCCTGAGTCCGCGAACACCACGAGCTTGGTGCCGAACGCCGTCACCGCGTGCGGGCTGCCGTCCCGGAACCGGTCGGCGAGCCCCAGGCAGTGCCAGCCGCGGGCGAACCGGGCGGGTGGCGTGCCCGCTTCGATGGTCCGGACGCCGTCGGAGTCGCCCATACCTTCCTCCGTGATCGTTCCCGCAGATCAGCAGGCCGCTGGCGGCCGGGGTTCCGTGGCCTTACCACTAGACTAGAACATGTTCTAGTCTAGTGGCGATGCCAAACCTTGGCCGTCTAGCTGGAGGGACGTGCGGTGAGCGACAGCGTCGGGCAGGCGGTGGTGGCCGGGGTCTGCGATCTGCTGCCGGTGCTGCGGGAGCGGGCCCAGGAGACCGAGGACGCGCGGGTGGTCCCCGGCGAGTCGGTCAAGGCGCTGGCGGAGACCGGCTTCTTCAAGCTGCTCCAGCCGGCCCGGTTCGGCGGGCACGAGGCCGAGCCGGTCACGTTCCTGACCGCCGTCCGGCTGATCGCCAGCGCCTGCGGGTCGACCGGGTGGGTCGCCTCGGTCCTCGGCGTGCACGCCTGGCAGCTGGCCCTGTTCCCGGCACAGGCGCAGGAGGAGGTCTGGGGCGGCGACCCCGCCGCCAGGATGTCCTCCTCCTACGCGCCGACGGGCCGGGCGGTGGCGGTGCCCGGCGGCCACCAGCTGACCGGGCGCTGGAGCTTCTCCTCGGGCTGCGACCACGCCCGGTGGGTGCTGCTCGGCGCGATCGTGACCGACGACGAGGGCAAGCCCGCCGACTTCCGCACGTTCCTGCTGCCCGCCAGCGACTACGAGATCGACGACGTGTGGGACACCGTCGGGCTGCGCGGCACCGGCAGCAACGACATCGTGGTGGCCGGCGCCTTCGTGCCGGAGCACCGGTCGCTCAGCTTCACCGACGTGTCCCGCTGCGCGTGCCCCGGGCACGAGGTCAACTGCGCGCCGCTGTACCGGCTGCCGTACGGGTCGCTGTTCTCCTACGCGATCACGACGCCGATCATCGGCATGGCCACCGGCGCGTACGACGCGCACGTGGCCTACCAGCGGGACCGGGTCCGCGCCGCGTACGTCGGCCAGAAGGCGGCCGAGGACGCCTTCGGCCAGGTGCGGATCGCCGAGGCGGCGGCCGAGCTCGACGGCGCCTGGCTGGCCGCCCGCCACAACATGGCCGAGCTGATGGCGCACGCCCGCGCGGGGGAGAAGATCCCGCTCCCGCTGCGGCTGCGGGTCCGGCGGGACCAGGTGCGCGGCACCGGCCAGGCGATCCGGGCGGTGGACCTGCTGTTCGAGAACTCCGGCGGCCGGGCTCTGAAGACCGGTACCCCGATCCAGCGGTTCTGGCGGGACGCGCACGCGGGCCGGGTGCACGCCATCAACGACCCGGAGCGGGCGCTGTCGGCGTTCGGCCGCGGCGAGTTCGGCCTGGAAGTGCCGCCGGACGCGATGGTCTGACGGAGGCGCGACGATGACCGTGGCACCGCCGGAGTTCACCGCGACGAGCCGCTTCGCCCGGGCGGCCGGGATGCGGCTGCATTACCACGAGGCCGGCTCCGCCGGACGGCACGAAGCCGGCTCCGCCGGAGGGCACGAAGCCGGCTCCGCCGGAGGGCACGAGACCGGCTCCGCCGGAGGGCACGCGGGGGCCGATGGCGGCGGGACGCCGGTGGTGCTGCTGCACGGCGGCGGGCCGGGCGCGTCCGCGTGGAGCAACTTCGGGCCCAACATCGGCGTGTTCGCCGGCCGGTTCCGCACGCTCGCGGTCGACCAGCCGGGGTTCGGCCAGTCGGACAAGCCGCCGGTGGCGGGCCACTACTTCACCTTCGCCGCCGGGGCGCTGGCGGCGCTGCTCGACGAGCTGGGCATCGCCCGGGTGCACCTGGTGGGCAACTCGCTCGGCGGCGGCACCGCGGTCCGGTTCGCGCTGCGCTATCCCGACCGGGCCGCCCGGCTTGTGCTGATGGGGCCGGGGGGCCTGAGCCTGAACGTGCTCGCGCCGGACCCGACCGAGGGCGTCCAGCGGCTGGTGGAGTTCGCCGCGCCGCCGGGCCCGAGCCGGGAGAAGCTCGCGGCGTTCCTGCGCACGCTGGTGTTCGACCAGCGGCTGGTCACCGACGAACTGGTGGCGGAGCGGTTCGCCGCGGCCAGCGACCCGGACGCCCTCGCGGCGGCCGCGTCGATGGGCGCCTCGTTCTTCGACCCGGCCGTCGCCGAGGAGGGCCTGCTGTGGCGGGAGGCCCACCGGCTGCGCAACCAGGTGCTGCTGGTGTGGGGCCGGGAGGACCGGGTGAACCCGCTCGACGGCGCGCTGGTGGCGCTCAAGCTCATCCGCCGCGCCCAGCTGCACGTGTTCGGCGGCTGCGGCCACTGGGCGCAGCTGGAGAAGTTCGACGAGTTCAACCGGCTCGTGCTGGCTTTCCTGGAGGGGGGCCAGGGCTCGTGACGGGCATCCGGTCGCTGGGATACTTGCGTATTGAATCTCCGGACACCGACGCGTGGCGGGCGTTCGGCGTGAAAGCGCTCGGCATGGTCGAGGGGCGCGGGCCCGAGGCCGGTGCGCTGTACCTGCGCATGGACGAGTTCCCGGCCCGGCTGGTCGTGGTGCCGGGGGAGCGGGACCGGCTGCTCGCCTCCGGCTGGGAGGTGGCCGGCGCCGCCGCGCTGGCCGCGGTGCGGCGGGCGCTCGACGACGCGGGAGTGGCGGTCAAGGCCGGGACGCCGGCTGAGCTCGCCGAGCGCCGGGTCGCGGGCCTGCTCCGCTTCGACGACCCGGCCGGGAACGCGCTGGAGGTCTTCTGCGGCGCCGCGCTCGAGCACCGGCCGGCGGCCAGCCCGTACGGGAACCGGTTCGTGACTGGTGACCAGGGCATGGGGCACGTCGTCCTGCCCGTGGCCGAGGAGGAGCCCGCGCTGCGCTTCTACACCGAGGTGCTGGGCTTCCGGCTGCGGGACTCGATCCGGATGGCGCCCGAGCTGTTCGGCCGCCCGCCGGGCCCGCCGCTGTGGATGCGCTTCCTCGGCTGCAACCCGCGGCACCACTCGCTCGCGCTGGCCCCGTTCCCCGCGGCGGCCGGGATCGTGCACCTGATGATCGAGGTTGCCTCGCTCGACGACGTCGGCCGCGCCATGGACCGGTGCGCCCGCCGCGGCGTCCCGGTGAGTGCCACCCTCGGCCGCCACGCCAACGACCTGATGGTCTCGTTCTACCTGCGGACGCCGGGGGGCTTCGACGTGGAGTACGGCACCGACGGCCGGGTCGTGGACGACGTCACCTGGGTGACCAGGGAGACCACCGCGATCAGCCTGTGGGGGCACAGTTTCGCCCCCGGCGGCGCGGGCTAGGGCCGCCGGTGGCGCGCCGTCGCGGCGAGGCGGCCCGGGCTGCGGCGCCCGTCCCGGCCGTGCCCGTGCCCGGCAGGTTCCGGCAGGTGCTCGGCCACTTCTGCACCGGCGTCACGGTCATCACGACCGCCGACGAGCGCGGCCCGGCCGGGTTCGCCTGCCAGTCGTTCGCCGCCCTGTCGCTGGAGCCGCCACTGGTGCTGTTCTGCCCCAGCCGGTCGTCGGCCACGTGGGCGAGGATCGCCGCCACCGGGCACTTCTGCGCGAACGTGCTGACCGAGGGCCAGCGGGACCTGGCCCGGGCCTTCGGCACAGCCGGGGCGGACAAGTTCGCCGGGGTGCCCTGGTCCCCGTCGGCGTCCGGGGCGCCGGTCCTGGGCGGCGTGCTGACCTGGGCGGGCTGCGTGGTCGAGGCGGTGCACGAGGCGGGGGACCATCACGTGGTCCTGGGCCGGGTCACCGAGCTCGGCCCCTGCCGGGCCGGCCAGCCGCTGCTGTTCTACCGCGGCCGCTACGGCGTCCCCGCTGCCGCCGAGGGGCCGCCCGAGGTCGTCGACACCCTGCTCGCCTGGCCCCGCCACGCCGACTGGATCTAATCCACCCGACTCCGGCGGCCGTGGCCCTGTGGATACCCGTGACTCCGGCGGCCGTGGCCCTGTGGATACCCGTGACCCGTTCGGTTTTTGGCCCTCGGGGGGGCCATCATCCGAACGGATCATGAAAAGGGGCGGGTGGGGGGTGGGAAGGCTGGGGCTCAGGGGGTGCGGGGGATGGGCGGGGAGTTGGTTAGGTGTCGATGAGGGCGGCGGCGACGCGGGCGACGTGGTCTTCGGTGCGGCCTAGCAGCAGGGCGCTGCCATGCGCCCGCTTGAAGTAGCGATGGGCGTCGTGCTCCCAGGTGATGCCGATGGCACCGTGCATCTGGATCATCTCGGCGGCCGTCCGGGCCAGCGCCTCGGAGCTGTGCGCCTTGGCGGCCGCCGCGCGCGTCCCGAGCCCGGGGGCGTCCGCCGCGGCCGCGGCCGCCGCCGCGTAGGACAGCGACCGCGCCGACTCCACCAGCACGTGCAGGTCGGCCATCCGGTGCTGGAGCGCCTGGAAGCTGCCGATGGGGCGGCCGAACTGGACCCGGGTCTTCGTGTAGGCGACGGTGAGTTCCAGGGCGCGCTGCGCGGCTCCCGACTGCTCGGCGCTGAGCGCGATGCAGGCGAGGTCGCGGGCCCGGGCCAGCCCCCGCGCGCCATGCCCGATGGGCCGGCCTGCCGCGCCGTCCAGGGTCACCACGGCCAGCCGGCGGGTGGTGTCCATGGCCATCACGGCCCGGCGGGTGACGCCGGGCGAGTCCGGGTCCACCTCGAACAGGGCGACCCCGTCCGGCGTGCGCGCGGCGGCCAGCAGCACGCCGGCGGTGTCCCCGTCGAGCACGTAGTGCGCCTCGCCGGTCAGTGCCCACCCACCGGAAGGGGAGATGTGGGGAGGGGGGTCGGCTGACGTGGGGGGAGTGGAGCCGGCTGGGGGGCGAGGAGAGTCGGCTGAGGGGGGCCGGGAGCCGGGTGAGGGGGGCGCGGAGTCGGCTGACGGAGGCGGCGAGTCGGCTGAGGGGAGCGGGGAGCCGGATGGCGGGGCCGGGCGGGCATCGTAGGCCGCCTGTTCCGGGTCCCAGCGGCCGTCCGCACCGGTCCAGGCCAGGGCCGCGATCGTGGTGCCGGCCGCGATGCCGGGCAGCAGGCGCTCGCACGCCGCGGCGTCACCGGATGCGAGCAGCGCCTGGGCGGCCAGGACCGCCGAGCCGAGCATCGGCGCGGGGACCAGGCACCGCCCGAGTTCCTCCATCACGATGTGCGTCTCCACCGGCCCGGCGCCCGCGCCACCGTAGCGCTCCGGGATCGCGAGCCCGGCGACGCCGATCTCGCCGCACAGCCGCCGCCACAGGCGCGGTTCATACCCCCGGCCGTCGCCGGGGCCGTGCGTGCTGGGGCCGTCGCTGGTGGGGGCATCCGTGCTGGGGCCGTCGCCGGTGGGGCCGTGCGTGCTGGGGCCGTCGCTGCGGGGGGCGGGCGTGTGGGGGGCGTCGCTGGCGGGCCGGACCGGGTGCCGCTCCAGCAAGGCGCGGACCGCGTCGCGCAGGTCCCGCTGCTCACTGGTCAGGTCCACATCGGCCGCCCGTCCGCCGGCGCCTGGCCTGCCGCGGCGATCGCGGCCAGCACCCGGGCCCGGTGCTGCGACTGACTGCCCCAGGACCCGGCGAGCGCGCGCACCTTGGTCAGCCACAGGTGCAGGTCGTGCTCCTCGGTGTAGCCGATGGCCCCGTGGACCTGCAGCGCGGTCCGGGCGGCGCGCCGCGCCGCGTCGGTGCAGGCGACCTTCGCGGCCGAGGTGTCCCGGGCCGCGTGGCAGCCGCCGTCGGCCAGCGTGCGCGCCGCCTCGGCGAGCAGCGGCCGGGCGAACTCCAGCCCGATCGCCACGTCCGCGAGCTGGTGCTTGACCGCCTGGAACGCCCCGACCGGCCGGCCGAACTGGAGCCGCTGCCGGGCGTGGCGCACGCTGGCCTCCAGCAGCGCCCGGCCCGCGCCGAGCAGTTGCGCGGCGCAGGCCAGCGCGCCCGCGTCGAGCGCCCGCGCCACGGCGGCGGCGGCCGCCGGGCCGCGCGCAAGCACCTGTGTTCCGGTGGCCGGAGACAGCGACCTGGCCCGGTCCACCGAACGGCGCGCGGCGCCCGGCTCGGCCAGCCACACGGCGCCCGCCTCGCCGTCACAGTCGGCGAGCAGGACCAGGCCCGCGGCCTCCGCGTCCGCCGCGAACGGCAGGGCGGGCGGCGCGGCCAGCGTGGCGATCAGGTCCCCGGCGGCGAGGGCGGGCAGCCACCGGGCGTCCAGGGCCGCGTCGTCCAGCGCCGCGATCAGCACCGGCACCGCGGCCACCGACTCGGCCACCGGGCCGGGCACGGCGTGGTGCCCGAGCTCCTCGCAGGCGACCACGACGTCGGCCAGGCTGGCGCCCAGCCCGCCATGACGCTCGGCCACCGCCAGCGCCGTGACGCCCTGCGCCGCGAGCGCGCGCCACACCGCCAGCCCCGGCGCCCGGTCACCGTCGGCCCAGCGCCGGGCGGCGGCGGGCACGCCGGCGCCGGCGAGCATGTCGTGCAGGGCCGCGGCGAACTCGTCCCGGCCGGCCGCGTCCGCGAGCGTCACCGGGGGAGTCCCAGCAGCCGCTCGGCGATCACGGTGCGCTGGATCTCGTTGGTGCCGGCGTAGATCGGGCCGGCCAGGGCGAAGAGGTAGCCGTCCAGCCACTGCCCGTCCGGCCCTGGCACCCCGTCCACCTCGGCAGCCGGGCCGAGCAGGTCCAGCGCGGTCTCGTGCAGCGCGAGGTCGAGTTCGGACCAGAACACCTTGCCCAGGCTGGACTCCGCGCCCAGCGCACCCCCGGCTTCGAGCCGGGCCGCGGTGGCCCCGGTGTGCAGCCGGTAAGCCTGGGCGCCGATCCACGCGTCCGCCACCCGGCCCGCCAGCGCCGTGTCGGCCGGGTCGGCGGCGCGGCGCCACAGGTCCACCAGGCGGGCGGCGGCCGCGGTGAACCGGCCCGGGCTGCGCAGCGACATGCCCCGTTCGTGGCTGGCCGTGCTCATCGCGATCCGCCAGCCCTCGCCCGGGGCCCCGATCACGTCGGCATCCGGCACGAACACGTCGTCAAGGAAGATCTCCGCGAACCCGGTCCGGCCGCCGAGCTGGCGGATGGGCCGCACCGTGACCCCCTCCGCGCGCAGGCCGAACATCAGGTAGGTCAGGCCGTGGTGCCGCCCGGCGGCGGGGTCGGTGCGGAACAGGCCGAACGCCTTGTCGGCGAACGCCGCGCGGGTACTCCACGTCTTGGTGCCCGACAGCAGCCAGCCGCCGGCGGCCCGCACCGCCCTGGCCCGCAGCGCCGCAAGGTCGCTGCCCGCGTCCGGCTCCGACCAGGCCTGCGCCCAGACCTCGTCCGCGCGGGCCATCGGCGGCAGCACCCGGCGGCGCTGCTCCTCGCTGCCATGCGCGAACAGGGTGGGCGCCAGCAGGAACAGCCCGTTCTGGCCGACACGCACCGGGGCGCCGGCCGCCCAGTACTCCTCCTCGAAGGCCAGCCACTGCAGCAGCGGCGCATCCCGGCCGCCGTACTCGGCCGGCCAGGACACGGCCGACAACCGGGCCCCGGCCAGCTCGCGCTCCCACGCCCGGTGCGCGGCGAACCCCGCGGCGGTGTCGACCGACGGCAGCGGGCTGGCCGGCATGTGCGCGCGCAGCCAGTCCCGCACCTCGGCGCGGAAGCCGTCCGCCCCGCCCGGTTCGCTCACCCGCCCGCCCCATCCGGGGGGTTCGGGGGCATGGGGCCCGGGGGCCCGTCCGCGGGGAGGGCCGCCCCGGGCGCGCGCCGCATCCCGCGCGCGTCCAGGCCGGCCAGCGGGTCGCCCGAGGTCTCCGCGTTGTGTGCGTGCGCGAGATGGTGCAGGCCGAAGACGGAATCCATGCCGGCCCGCAGGCCCATCAGGTCCTCGCACTGGTTCACCGCGCGCTTGGCAAGAGCGAGGCCGAACGGCGGCATCGTGGCGATCTGCTCCGCCAGCGCGAACGCCGCCCCGGCGAGTTCCGCGCGAGGCACCACGCGGTTCACCATGCCCGCCTCGTAGGCGCGCCGGGCGCCGAAACGCTCGCCGGTGAACAGCACCTCCTTGGCGAACCGGGGCCCGAGCACCCACGGGTGAGCGAAGTACTCCACCCCCGGGATGCCCATCCGCACCACCGGGTCGGCGAAGAACGCGTCGTCGGCGGCGACGATCAGGTCGCAGCACCAGGCGAGCATCAGCCCGCCGGCGATGCAGGCACCCTGCACCATGGCGATGGCGGGCTTGGGCATCTCCCGCCAGCGCCGGCACATGCCGAGGTAGACCTCCATCTCCCGGGCGTACCGCGCGTCCGCGCCCGCCCGGCCCACGTGATCCCACCACAGCACCGCGGCCCGGTCGAAGGAGACGTCCACGTCCCGCCCCGGCGTGCCGATGTCGTGCCCGGCGCAGAAGTGCTCGCCCGCGCCGGCCAGCACGATGGCGGCCACCTGCGGCGAGTTCACCGCCCGGGCGAACGCGGCGTCCAGCGCGTAGGTCATCGCCGAGTTCTGCGCGTTGCGGTACCGCGGCCGGTTCAGCGTCACCACCGCGACCGGCCCGTGTTCGGCGTAGAGCACCGGCGCGTCGCCGTCGGCGGCCTGGTCAGTCACGTGCTTCCTCCCGCAGTACTCGCTTGAGCGGCTTGCCCGCCGGGGTGCGGGGCAGGTCATCGCGGAACACCACCTGCCGGGGGACCTTGTAGCCCGCCAGCCGGTCCCGGCAGAACGCCAGCACCCGCGGCTCGTCCAGGACGCAGCCGGGGCGGGTGATCAGGTACGCCCGGCCCACCTCGCCGAGCCGCCCGTCGGGCACCCCGACGACGGCCGACTCCGCGACGCCGTCCAGCCGGGCGAGCACCTGCTCCACCTCGGCCGGGTAGACGTTGAAGCCGCCGCAGATGTACATGTCGGTGAGCCGGTCGGTGATGGTCAGGTTGCCGCGCGGGTCCAGCCGGCCGACGTCGCCGGTGTGCAGCCAGCCGCCGGCGTCGATGGCCGCCCGGGTGGCCGCCGGGTCGTCGAGGTAGCCGAGCATCAGGTTCGGCCCGCGGAGCAGGATCTCGCCCGTATCGCCCGGTGCCGCGGGCGTGCCGCCCGGCCCGGCGATCGCCACCTCGAAGCCCGCCGCGGCGCGCCCGGAGGTGGTCGCCACCGTCTGCGGGTCATCGTCCGGGCAGCACATGGTCGCCACCACCGCCTCGGTCAGCCCGTACGCGGTGAGCACCGCGCCGAAGCTCAGTTCCCGGCGCATCCGCTCGACCAGCGCGACCGGGACGGTGGCCGCCCCGGTCACGGCGAGCCGCAGGCTGGACAGGTCGTGCCCGGCGCGGCCGGGGTGGTCGAGGATCGTCTGGTAGATCGTCGGCGGCCCGGGCAGCACGGTGATCCGCTCGGCCGCCACCAGGGCCATGGCCCGCGCCGGGTCGTAGGTCAGCTGCGGCACCAGGGCCGCGCCGCTGACCAGGCACGCGAGGATGCCGGCCTTGAAGCCGAAGCTGTGGAAGAACGGGTTCACCACCAGGTACCGGTCGCCGCTGGTGAGCAGGCCGCGCTCGGCCCAGGCCCGGGCCACGGCCAGCGACTGGTGGTGCGCGCTCATCGCGCCCTTGCTCCGCCCGGTGGTGCCCGAGGTGAACAGGATGTCGCTCACGTCATCGGGGCGCACCGCCGCCGCCCGGCCGGCCGCGACGCCGGCGGGCACCGCCACCGCCCCGGCCAGCAGAGCGTCCCAGCCGATGGACCCGTCCGCCGGGCCGGCCGGCGGCTCCGGCTCCACCGGCACGCGGACCACGAGCCGGAGCCGCCCCGGGGCGGGCGGCCCGCCTGGCACGGAGCGTTCTGTACCCGAATCAGCATCCGCGGCGGCACGGAGGGCGGCGAACCTGTCGGTGCCGAGAAAGCGGCCGGCGACGAGCAGCACCGACGCGCCGCTGCGGGTGATCACGTCCAGTGCCTCGGGGCCGGTGAACCTGGTGCTGACCGGGACCAGCGTGGCGCCGGCCGACAGCGCGCCGAACGCGCCAAGCACCCAGTGATGGGTGTTCGGCGACCAGACGGCGACCCGGTCCCCCGGGGCGACGCCGTGGCCGATGAGCGCGCGCGCGACCGTGCCTGCCTGCTGGTGAAGCTGGTGGTAGCTGAGCCGGGGGCCGCCGGGCTCGGCAAGCGCGGGCGCGTCGCCGAACCGCACCGCCGCGGCCGCGAGAGCAGCCGGGATGGTGAGCTCCACCGGGTGTGCCCTCCAACGAAGCAAGTGCTTGGTAGGCTGAGCCTACGCGCGGCGGGCCTTCACTGGCCACATGGTGCTCCCGCGGGCCTGCAACCCCCCCTGCGGGCCCGCGGGTCCGTTTTCCGGGGAGGTCGGGTGCAGTTCAGCCCGCAGGACGAGGCGTTCCGCGCCCGGATCCGGCAGTGGCTGGCCGGCAACCTCACCGGGCGTTTCGCCGCGCTGGCCGGCGCGGGCGGCCCGGGGCGCGAGCACGAGGCGCTCGCCGGGCGGGTGGCCTGGAACCGGCACCTGGCGGCGGCCGGCTGGACCTGCCTGGGCTGGCCCGCCGAGTACGGCGGCCACGACGCCACGCTGGCGCAGCAGGTCATCTTCTACGAGGAGTACGCCCGGGCGGGCGCCCCGGCCCGGGTCGGCTACCTCGGCGAGGAGCTGCTCGGGCCGACGCTGATCGCGTTCGGCACGCCGGCCCAGAAGCGCCGGTTCCTCCCCCCGATCGCGGCGGCCGAGGAACTGTGGTGCCAGGGGTATTCGGAGCCCGGCGCCGGGTCGGACCTGGCCGCGGTCGCCACCACCGCGTCCCGGGACGGTGACTGGTGGGTGATCACGGGGCAGAAGGTGTGGACGTCGCTCGCGGCCGAGGCCGACTGGTGTTTCGTGCTGGCCCGCACGCAGCCGGGCTCGCGGCGCGGCGCGGGCCTGTCCTACCTGCTGGTCCCGATGCGGCAGAAGGGGATCACCGTCCGGCCGATCCGGCAGCTCACCGGCACCGCCGAGTTCAACGAGGTGTTCTTCGACGGCGCCCGCACGCACGGCAGCCTCGTGGTCGGCGAGGCCGGGGACGGCTGGCGGGTCGCCCGGGCCACGCTGGCCGTCGAGCGGGGCGCCGCCACCCTGGGCCAGCAGATCGGGTTCGAGCGGGAACTGCGCCGCCTGGTCGCGGAGGCCCGGCGGACCGGCGCCGCCGCCGACCCGCTGCTGCGCGGCCGGCTGGCCCGGGCGTGGATCGGCCTGGAGGCCATGCGCGCGCACGCGCTGCACACGCTGGCGGCCGGCCCGGCCGCGGCCACCGGCGCCGAGCCGTCGGTGCTGAAGCTGCTGTGGTCCCGGTGGCACCAGGAGCTCGGCGAGCTGGCCATGGCCGTGCGCGGGGCGCCGTCGATGGTGGCTCGCGGGGCGCCCTATGACCTGGACGACTGGCAGCGGCTGTTCCTGTTCAGCCGGGCCGACACGATCTACGGCGGGTCCGACGAGATCCAGCGCACGATCGTCGCCGAGCGGGCGCTCGGCCTGCCCCGGCTGGCGCGCCCGTGACGCCGGCGCTGCCGCCCGAGCTCCCGGCCGGGCGGGACCTGCTCGCCGGGAAGGCCGTGGTGATCACCGCCGCGGCCGGGGCCGGCATCGGCTCGGCCACCGCCCGGCGCTGCCTGGCCGAGGGGGCCGAGGTCGTGCTCAGCGACAAGCACGCGGGCCGGCTCGCCGCGCTGCACGACGAGCTGGCGCACGAGCACGGCGGCCGGGTGTGGTCGCGGCGGTGCGACGTGACCATGGCGGAGCAGGTCGAGGCGCTCATCGACGCGGCGGTGCGCCGGTTCGGCCGGATCGACGTGCTGGTCAACAACGCCGGGCTGGGCGGGGAGAGCTCGGTGCTCGAGATGACCGACGAACAGTGGCAGCGGGTGCTGGAGGTCACGCTGACCGGCACGTTCCGCTGCCTGCGGGCCGGGCTGCGCCAGCTTGTCGCGCAGGGCCACGGCGGCGCGGTGGTCAACAACGCGTCGGTGCTCGGCTGGCGGGCCCAGGCCGGGCAGGCGCACTACGCGGCGGCCAAGGCCGGGGTCATGGCGCTGACCCGGTGCGCCGCCCTGGACGTGGCCGCCCACGGCATCCGGGTCAACGCGGTGGCGCCGAGCCTGGCCGCCCACCCGTTCCTGGCGAAGGTGACCGGCGAGGACCTGCTCGCCGGCCTGGCCCGCCGCGAGGCGTTCGGCCGCGCCGCCGAGCCGGCCGAGGTCGCCACGGTCATCGCGTTCCTGGCCAGCGACTACGCCTCCTACCTGACCGGCGAGGTCATCTCCGTCAGCAGCCAGCACCCCTAGCCGCGCGCCCGCCACCGTCGCCTCGCGGGCGCGGGCCGGTCGGCCCTTGTCTCAGGTCAGCGCCAGGTCACGGTGAAGCGGGCCCGGACCGGCCCGGCGTTGCCGGCGCTGACGATGACCACGCCGTGATAGGTGCCCGGCCGGGCGTAGGCGTGCGCGCCGAAGATGGTGTAGAGGCTGTTCACCCTGGTGCCGGTCGCGTTGGTGCCGGTCACGTCGCCGGGTGAGCTGCTGCCGTCGCCCCACTTGATCGTGCACCCGATGCCGAGCGAGGAGTCGCACATGGTGAGCGTGCTGGCCGGAAAGCCCGGTGCGGACAGCGTCGCGACCGCGCCGTGGACCCGGCCGCGGGCGCTGGCGGTCTGGTTGGCGCCGATGACCGTCAGCGGCCAGGGCACCTGGGCCGAGGGGTAGAAGTTCACCCCCGCCGCCTGCAGCCGCGCGCCCTGCTCGCCGAGGCGCCGCAGGAAGTCGTGGTAGGCGGGGCTGGCCGCGGTCCGGTGGGTGCCCGGCGACCAGGCGACTTCCGCCAGCGCGAGCAACCGCGGGAACACCATGTAATCGGCGTTGGCCAGGTTCGCGACCGTCTCACCCCACATGGCGCCCTCCACGCCGATGACGTTCCGGCCGGTGACGCCCTTGACGAACCCGCCCGGGTCCCAGTTGTAGGCGCTGGAGACATCGCAGCCGTGCGGGCAGGCCCAGTTCATGCCCAGCGCGGGCGGCACGCTGGACCGGGGGGAGACGACGTATTTCTGGTCCAGGTAGGTGTGGTTCGCCGGCGCCATCACGATCTTCATGTGCTTGGCCACCGCTTCCCGGCCGGTGACCGACCCGGGCGACGTGCCCCCGGCGGGCTGCCAGTACTCGGCGATGGAGCCGGCGGGCGGGCTGGTGCCCTTGCCGGCGATGTCGGCCCAGCCCATGACCATCTTGCCCCGCCCGGCGACGATGCCCGCTTCCTTGTTGATGAAGGCCGCGTACTTCGCGGGGGCAAGCAGCGAGGCCGGCACCTCGTCCCCGCCGAGGTCGTAGTAGGGGCCGGGGGTGATGGCGCTGAGCTGGCCGATGATCGCTGACATGATCGCCCAGGTGTCCCGGCTGCCCGGGCACATCGCGCTGTAGCCGACGTCCTCGGTGTAGTCCCAGTGCGGTGGCTTGTACGCGCCGCAGTCGATCGCGCGCGGGTTGCCGGGCAGCGCTGGATTGCCGGTGTCGCGGTACTCCGACATGATGATCGCGTTGTTGTGGCCCGGGGAGTCGACCTCGGGCACGACGGTGATGAAGTGCGCAGCGGCATCCGCGACGACGGCCCGGTATTGCGCGCGGGTCCAGAAACCGCCCGGGTCGGCGAGCCTGCCTCCGGTGCCCACCGAACCGCGGCTGCCGATGGCGGTGAGCCTCGGGAAACCCCTGATCGCCAGGCGGAAGCCCTGGTCGTCGCTGAGGTGCAGGTGCAGGACGTCGATCTTGTAGGCGGCGATCTGGCCGATCAGCCGCTCGACCGCCGACGGCGGCTCGTAGTGCCGCGCAATATCGAGCAGCAGCCCGCGGTAGGCGTAGCGAGGGTAGTCGGTGATGGTGACCACCGGCGCCGTCCATGGCCCCGGCAGGACCGCCGCGCTGTTGACCCACGCCGGCAGGAGCTGGCGGAACGTCTGCACGCCGTTGTAGAGGCCATGCGCGGTCGGCGCCTCGATCCGCACGCCGGATGGGGTGGTGACGAGCTGGTAGCCCTCGGCCCGGTGGCCGGCGCCCAGGGCCCGGGGATCGCCGATCTCCAGGACGATGTCGCCCCGGCGCGGGCGGCCGGTGACGGTCCGCAGCCGGTATCCGGTCGACGGCCGCAGGTAGGCGGCCAGGTCGCCAGCGACCGGCAACTCGGCCGCCGCGCCGGCGCCCGGCGCCGCGACGATCCGGGCGTGCCGGGTGAGCGTGAAATGGCCGCTGCCGGTCGTTTCCGACACCGGTTTCGGCACGACGCCGGGGCCGGCCGCCGTTGCGGCCGCCCGTGGCACCGGGGCCGAGTCGGCCTGGATGGCGAAGACGGCGGCAGGGCCGCCGATCACCAGCACCGCGGCACCGGCAGACCAGACGGCCAGCAGGGCCAGGCGGTGCCGCCAGGACCCGCCGGGGGAGCCAGCCGCCCGGCCGCGCCGGCCCGCGAGGATGGTGCGGAATTGGAGCCTGCCCGTCATGTTGGCCGCCTTTTCGTCTGGGCTAACCACATTCGCCTGGGACAACTGCACCCTTAGCCGTCATAGCACACAAGCGCCCGCAAGCAGCGAGGTGGCAGGGAGAATGTCCGACCGTCGCGCTAGCGTCGGGGGCATACGGCCCGGCCAGCCCGGCGGCTGGCCGGGCCCCAGGTCAGGCGGCCGCGGGTGGACAGGCAGAGGAGTCACGATGGGGAACGCGGTGGTGCATTTCGAGATCGGCGGGCCGGACGACGCCCCGCTGGTCGCGTTCTACGGGGAGCTGTTCGGCTGGACGCTGCAGACGTTCGCGGGCGGCGGCTACACGCTGATCGACACGGCCGGCGGCGGGGGGATCAACGGCGGCATCGGCAGGAGCCAGACCGGCGAGCCGTGGTCCACCTTCTACGTCGAGGCCGGCGACCTCCAGGCGATGCTGGACCGGGCCGAGGCGCTGGGCGGCAAGACGGTCCTGCCGGTCACCGACTTCGGCGGCGCGGTGACCATCGCCATGTTCACCGACCCGGACGGCCTGCTGGTCGGGCTGGTGCAGGCCGCGGGCCCGGCGGCGGGGGAACAGCCCGGGCCGTCGGCCGGCGCCGGTGAGCCGGTCGACTGGTTCGAGGTGCTCGGCTCGGACGCCGGGCGGACCCAGCGGTTCTACGCGGACCTGTTCGGCTGGACGGTCAGCGACGAGAGCTACGCCATGGTCGACACCGGCGCGGGCCGCGGCATCGCCGGCGGGCTCGGCGCGGGCGACCAGGCTCACTGGGCCACGATCTACGCCAGCGTCCCCGACGTGGCGCAGACGCTGGCCAAGGCGGAGTCGCTCGGCGGCGCCCGGGTCTACGGCCCGCTGGCCGTGGACGATCACATGCAGACCGGCGCGTTCCGCGACCCGGCCGGCAACGTGTTCGGCGTCTACCACCACGCGGACCACTGACGGGGGCAGCCGGGCTGACGGGCGGCGGGGCGGCTACAGGCGCTCGATGATCGTGGCGGTGGACATCGCGCCGCCGGCGCACATGGTGATCAGCGCGGTCGCCGCGTCCCGGCGCTCCAGCTCGTGCAGGGCGGTGGTGATCAGCCGGGCGCCGGTGCTGCCCACCGGGTGGCCGAGCGCGATGGCCCCGCCGTTGACGTTGACCCGGTCCGGGTCGGGCTGGTGCACGCTCATCCAGGACAGCACCACCGACGCGAACGCCTCGTTGACCTCGAACAGGTCGATGTCCGCCAGCGTCATGCCGCTGCGCTCCAGCACCCGCCGGGTGGCCGCGACCGGGCCGTCGAGGTGGTAGTACGGCTCGTCCCCGATCAGGCACTGGGCGACGATCCGCGCGCGGGGCGCCAGGCCGAGCGCCCGGGCGCGGCCCGCCTCCAGCAGCAGGACCGCGGCCGCGCCGTCGGAGATCTGCGAGGAGGTGCCCGCGGTGTGCAGGCCGTCGGACAGCACTGGCCGGAGCCGGGCGAGCGCCGCCAGGCTGGTCTCGCGCAGCCCCTCGTCCCGGTCCACGGTGCGTGCCGCCCCGGTCGGGCGGCGGCCGGCGTCCAGCACCGGCGCCTTGAGCGGCACCACCTCGCGGTCGAACCGCCCCTCGCGCCACGCCGCCTGGGCCAGCAACTGCGAGCGCAGGCCGAAGGCGTCCACCTCCGCCCGGGACAGCCCGCGCCGCTGCGCGATCCGTTCCGCCGCGAGGTACTGGTTCGGCATGTCGATGTCCCAGGAGGCCGGCCGGGGCCGGCCGCAGTCGGCGCCGATGTTGGCCCCGAGCGGCACCCGGCTCATCGCCTCCACCCCGCAGGCGACGCCGGTGTCGATCGCGTCCGCCGCGATCAGCCCGGCGACCAGGTGCACCGCCTGCTGCGCGCTGCCGCACTGCGCGTCCAGGGTGAGGCAGCCGGCCTGATGCGGCAGCCCCGCGTGCAGCCAGGCCGTCCGGGTGATGTTGCCGGCCTGCTCGCCCGCCTGGGTGACGCAGCCGCCGGCCACCTGCTCGACGCTCGCGGGCTCGACGCCCGCCCGGTCGAGCAGCGCGGCCTGTGCGCAGCCGAGGATCTCGGCCGCGTGCAGGCCCGCCAGCACGCCGCCGCGCCTGCCGATCGGCGTCCGCACCGCCCCGGCGATCACCGCAGTTCCCACCGCAGCTCCTGACGTCGTCACGGTCCGTCTCATAGTAGAACGTGTTCTCATTTCCGGGCGAGCGGCGGTTCCCGCCGCCCCCGGCCGCGTGCTTGAATCGCAGAGAGCGCGTCATCACGGACGCCGCGACGCCGGGCGGAGGCAGCGATGGCCGAGCCGAGAATCCCCGAGGGCTTCGACTTCACCGACCCCGACCTGTACCTCAGCCGGGTGCCCGCCGATGAGTTCGCCGAGCTGCGGCGCACGGCGCCGGTCTGGTGGAACGCGCAGCCCCGCGGGGCCTCCGGGTTCGACGACGACGGGTACTGGGTGGTCACCAGGCACGCGGACGTGCTGGAGGTGTCCCGGGCCAGCCAGCTGTACTCCAGCCAGGAGAAGACCGCGATCATCCGGCACGCGCAGGAGGTCACCGAGGAGTCGCTGATGATGCAGCGGCTCATCATGCTCAACATCGACCCGCCGCAGCACACGAAGCTGCGCGGCATCGTCTCCCGCGGCTTCACCCCGCGGTCGATCGCCAGCCTGCGCGCCGCGCTGGCGGCCCGGGCGCAGAAGATCGTGGCCACGGCGCTGGCGCAGGGCACCGGGGACTTCGTCACCGACGTGGCCGCCGAGCTGCCGCTGCAGGCCATCGCGGAGCTGCTGGGGATACCCCAGGAGGACCGGGGCAAGATATTCGCCTGGTCGAACGAGATGATCGGCTACGACGACCCGGAGTACGCCGGCGACTCTCAGGCGGCCGCGGCCGAACTGGTCGGCTACGCGATGACCATGGCCGAGGACCGCCGTGGCAGCCCCCGCGACGACATCGTCACCAAGCTGGTGCACGCGCAGATCGACGGCGGCAACTTGTCGCCGGACGAGTTCGGCTTCTTCGTGATCCTGCTGTCCGTCGCGGGCAACGAGACCACCCGCAACGCGATCTCGCACGGCATGCTGGCCTTCTTCGAGCACCCGGACCAGTGGGAGCTGTTCCTGGAGCAGCGGCCGCAGACCGCGGTGGACGAGATCGTCCGCTGGGCCACCCCGGTCACCTCCTTCCAGCGCACCGCGCTCGCCGACACCACGCTCGGCGGCCAGCAGATCAAGTCGGGCCAGCGGGTCGGCCTGTTCTACCGGTCGGCGAACTTCGACGAGGACGTGTTCGACGAGCCCGGGCGGTTCGACATCCGCCGCAGCCCGAACCCGCACCTGGGCTTCGGCGGCACCGGCACGCACTACTGCCTCGGCGTCAACCTGGCCAAGCTGGAGATCGAGCTGATGTTCACCGCGATCGCCGACGGCATGCCGGGCATCCACCTGGCCGGCGACGCCGAGCGGCTGCGCTCGGGCTGGCTCAACGGGATCAAGTCCCTGCCGGTCAGCTACGCCTGAGCCGCGTCAGGGGGTAGCGGCGACGACCCACATGGAGAAGTACTGCGAGCCGCCGCCGTAGGCGTGGCCGAGCGCGGTCGCCGCCCCGGCCACCTGGTGCTCGCCGGCCTTGCCCATCACCTGCAGCGCCGACTCGGCGAACCGCAGCAGGCCGGATGCCCCGATCGGGTTGGCGCAGAGCACCCCGCCGGACGGGTTGACCGGCAGCCGCCCGCCGAGCGCGGTCTCGCCCGCCTCGGTGAGCCGCCAGCCCTGGCCCGGCCCGGCGAAGCCGAGGTTCTCCAGCCACATCGGCTCGAACCAGGAGAACGGTACGTAGATCTCCGCGACGTCGATCTCGTCGATGGGGCTGGTGATCCCCGCCTGCCGCCACAGCGCGGCGGCGCAGTCGGCTCCCGCCCGGGGGTTGACGTGGTCCTTGCCGGCGAACATGGTCGGCTCGGTCCGCATCGCGGTCGCCCGGATCCAGGCCACCGGACGGCCGCCGGCCGCCGTGGCCTCCGCCGCCGCCTGGTCGCCGATGATCACCGCGCAGGCGCCGTCCGAGGACGGGCAGGTCTCGTCGTAGCGGACCGGGTCCCACAGCATCGGGGAGGCGCGCACCGACTCCAGCGTGATGCCGGGCTGCCGCAGGTGCGCGTAGGGGTTCAGCGCGCCGTTGCGCCGGTCCTTGACCGCGACCAGCGCCCCGATATGCTCCGGCGCGCCGCTGCGGCGGATGTAGGCGCGGATGTGCGGGGCGAAGTAGCCGCCCGCCCCGGCCAGCACCGGCATGCTGAACGGCGGGGTGATCGACAGCGCCCACATGGCGTTGGACTCCGACTGCTTCTCGAACGCCACCGCCAGCACCCGCCGGTGCAGGCCCGCCTGGACCAGGCTGGCCGCGACGATCCCGGTCGCCCCGCCGACCGACCCGGCGGTGTGCACCCGCAGCAGTGGCTTGCCGGCCGCGCCGAGCGCGTCGGCCAGGTACAGCTCGGGCATCATCACGCCCTCGAACAGGTCGGGCGCCTTGCCGACCACGACCGCGCCGATGTCCGCCAGGCCGCAGCCGGCGTCGGCGAGCGCCCGGTCCACCGCCTCCCGGCACAGCCCGGCGATGGACACGTCACGGCGCCGGGCGCGGTGCTGCGTCTGCCCGACCCCCAGGACCGCCGCCCGCTGCCTCATGGCCGGGCCGCCAGCACGCAGACCAGGTTCTGCTGCAGCGCCGGGCCGCTGGTGGCGTGCCCGAGGGCCACCTCCGCCCGGCCGGCGAAGATCTCGGCCGCCGCCATGCCGATCCGGGCCAGGCCCGCCGCGAACATCGGGTTGCCGGCCAGCGCCCCGCCCGAGGGGTTGACCCGGGCGCCGTCAGCCAGGCCGAGCGCCGAGCGCAGCAGGATCTCCTGGTGGCTGAACGGCGCGTGCAGTTCGGCGGTGTCGGCCCGCCCGGCGCCGGCCGCGCGGCCGGCGCCCGCCGCCGACGGCGCCGTGGTCAGGTCGCGCGCCCCCAGCGGCGCCGGGTCGATCCGGTGCTCGAACCCGGTGATCCAGGCCGGCCGGGCGCACAGGTCCCGGGCCCGCGCGGCGCTGGCCAGGACCGCCACCGCGGCGCCGTCCCCGACCGGGGCGCAGTCGTGCGCCCGGAGCGGGTCGGCGACGTAGGGCGCGGCGAGCAGGTCCTCGGCGCTGACCTCCCCGGACACCTGGGCTGCGGGGTTGGCCCGGGCCGACGCCCGGCTGCGCGCCGCCACCTGGGCCATGTCCTTCTCGCTCCACCGCCCGGCCTCGATGCCGAGCCTGGCCTGCAGCGCGGCGATGGCGACCGAGTCGGGCCACAGCGGCGCGAGCAGGTAGGGGTCCAGCTGCAGCGCGAGCACCCGGCGCAGCTGGCCCGCGGACGACTTGCCGAACCCGTAGGCCAGCGCGACCTCCGCCTCGCCAGTGAGGATCTTCACCCACGCCTCGTACAGCGCCCAGGCGCCGTCCATCTCCACGTGCGACTCGGCCACCGGCGGGAACGCGCCGATCGCGTCCACCGCGGAGACGAACGAGAACGCCCGCCCGGCCAGGTAGTCCGAGGAGCCCGAGCACCAGAAGCCGATGTCGCCCCTGGCCAGCCCGGTGGCCGCGAGCACCTCGCGGAAGATCGGCACGAGCATCTCCACCCCGCTGGTGGTGGTCTCGCCGTGCCGCCGGACGGGCGACTGGGCGAAGCCGACGACCGCGACGTCAGTCACGGGGCCGCCGCTCACAGGTGATGCGCATAGGACTCGTAGGGCGCATCGGGCTCCCCGGCCGGCCGGAAGTGGTCGATGTTCTCCGCCGTCGTCCCCCACTGCTCGCGCGGCCGCCACACCGCCCGCACGCGCATCCCCATCCGCACCTCGCTCGCGGCACAGCCCAGGATCAGGTGCTGGAACGGGATGTCGGCGCCGTCGAGCAGCACCGCCGCCGCCACGTAGGGCGGCTGCACCCGCTGCCCGGGGAAGGGCACGTTGACCACGCAGAACGTGGTCACGGTGCCGGTATCGGACAGCTCCACCTCGCCGGTGGTCGGCACCCCGTCGGTGGGGCAGGCGCCCCGGGGCGGGATGTAGACCTTGCCGCAGGCCGGGCAGCGCTGGCCGAGCAGCCGGCCCTCGGCCAGGCCGCGCAGGTAGGCGCTCTCCTCCGGGGACGTCGTGTGCTCGTAGTGCAGCCGCACCGGGGTGGTCATCATTGTCACCGGCTCCGCCGCCCGCCGCGGCCCGGGGCCGGCCGCCGTCATCTGCCCCGGCCAGGGCTCGAAACAGGCGATGTCGCGGATGTGCCCGGCACGGACCGCCGCCCACCGCGGCCGCACCCGCATCCCGGTGCGCATCGCGGTGGCCGACCCCGCGTCGACAGCGTGCAGCAGGGCGGTGTCCGCGCCGTCCAGCCGGATCAGCGCCCAGGCGAACGGCTCGCCCAGCGGCTGCCCCTCCAGCGGCCGCGGCGCCCACGCCCAGGTGGTCACCGTCCCCCCGGGGCCGACCTCGACGAGCCCGTCCGGCGGCTCCCCGGTCACCGGGTCGTACTCGAACGGGGGGACGTGCACGCGCCCGTCGGCGCCGCGCGCGCCGAGGATGCGCCGGCCGGCCAGCGCGGTCATGAACTCGCTCAGCACCGGCCCGAGCGACCGGGTGTAGTCGAAGGCGATCTCCAGTGGCGCGTGCAGCGGCTGGCTCACGCACAGCAGTGAAACATGTTTCGCCTGAAGCTGCCAATACATGCATTACGACTCGTCGGGGCCGCCTTGTTCCGCTATAGAACGTGTTCTAGATTGGCCAGGTGAACGCGATCGGCTTGTGGGCCATCGCCGCGAGCGCGCCGGATTCCCCCGCGGTGTTCGCCCCCGGCGGCCGCACGGTCAGCTACGCCGGGCTGGCCCGCGAGGCGGACCGGTACGGCAGGGGCTTCCAGGCACTGGGGCTGCGGCCCGGGGACACGGTGGCGACGCTGCTGCCCAACGGCGTCACCGCGCTGGCCGCGTTCTTCGCGGCGATCGAGACCGGGCTGTACCTGGTGCCGGTCAACTGGCACCAGGTCCCCGCGGAGATCGCCTACATCCTGGCCGACAGCGGGGCCAGCGCGTTCCTGGCGGACGAGCGTTTCGCCGGGGCCGCCCGGGAGGCGGCCGGCCTGGCGGGCATCGAGCACGCCTTCGCCACCGGGCCGGTGCCCGGCTTCGAGCCGGCCGGGCGGCTCGGCGCGGACGGCACGGACGCGCGGCCGTCCCCGCGCACGCACGGCGCGCCGATGCTGTACACCTCCGGCACGTCCGGCCGGCCCAAGGGGGTGCGCCGCCCGCTGACCGGGCTGGACCCCGACGACGCCGCGGCCATGGCCGCCTGGTTCTTCAGCCTGTTCGGCCTGGCCCCGTACGACGGGCACGTGCACCTGTGCGGCTCGCCGCTCTACCACACCGCCGTGCTCAACTTCGCCACGATCTCGCTGCAGCTCGGCCACCCGGTCGTGCTGATGGACGGCTGGGACGCCGAGGAGATGCTGCGCCTGATCGAGCGGCACCGGGTCACCCACACGCACACGGTGCCGACCCAGTTCCGGCGGCTGCTCGCGCTGCCCGGCCAGGTCCGGGCGGGCTACGACACCAGCTCGCTGCGCGCGGTGATCCACAGCGCCGCGCCGTGCCCGGCCGAGGTCAAGCGGGCGATGATCGACTGGCTCGGGCCGGTCGTCGTGGAGTACTACGCGGCGACCGAGGGCGGCGGGACGCTGATCACGTCGGAGCAGTGGCTGCGCAAGCCCGGCTCGGTCGGGCTGCCGTGGACGGGCTCGCAGGTCAAGGTGCTGGACCCGGTCACCCTGGAGGAGGCGGCGCCCGGCGAGCAGGGCCTGGTGTACCTGAAGATGGGCACCTCGAGCTTCTCCTACCACGCCGACGAGGCCAAGACGGCGGCGGCGCGGGCGGGCGACATGTTCACCGTGGGGGACATCGGCTACGCCGACGCCGACGGCTACCTGTTCCTGTGTGACCGGGGCAGCGACGTGATCATCTCCGGCGGGGTGAACATCTACCCGGCCGAGATCGAGTCCGAGCTGTGCTGCCACCCGGCCGTGTACGACGCCGCCGTGTTCGGCATCCCGCACGAGGAGTGGGGCGAAGAGGTCAAGGCCGTGGTCGAGCCGGTCCCGGGAGCCGAGCCCGGCCCGGGGCTGACCGCGGAGCTGCTGGAGTTCCTCGCCGCGCGGCTGGCGAGGTTCAAGCAGCCGCGCAGCATCGACTACGTGGCCGAGCTGCCCCGCGACCCGAACGGCAAGCTGTACAAGCGGCGACTGCGCGACCCGTACTGGGCCGGCCGCGACCGCGCCATCTGAACCCGCGTGCGGCCTGCGGAAATGCTGGCCATGAAGGGAATGGACGGGTCAGGCTAACAACAGGGTGACCGTGTCGCCTGTTGAAGGACGTGACCCTTGACCATGACTGCCAGGCTCGCCGGCCCGCCTGAGGCCGATGCCGCGGTGATCGAGCAGTCGTGGACGCGGCCGGAGCGGTTCTCCGTAATCTTCGAGCGCTATTTCGCACCAGTGCACCAGTACCTGGCACGGCGGGTCGGCGACAAGGCGGCCGACGATCTGGCCGCGGAGGTGTTCGTCGTCGCCTTCGCGCACCGCCAGCGCTACGACCTGGCCCGGGACTGCGCCCGGCCGTGGCTCTACGGCATCGCCACCAACCTGGTCGGCACGCACCGGCGCCAGGAGCAGCGCCGCTACCGTGCGCTTGCCCGCACCAGTGCGCGCGACGCGTCGCCGAGCGAGGAGGACCGGGTCACCGACCGGGTCAGCGCGGCGGCGGCCGGTCCCGCGCTGGCTGCGGCACTTGCCGGGCTGGACGCCGGCGACCGGGACGTGCTGCTGCTCGTGGCCCTGGCCGGGCTGGACTACCAGGAGGTCGCCCAGGCGCTCCGCATTCCCTACGGCACCGTGTGCTCCCGGCTGAACCGGGCCCGGCGGCGGGTGCGCCTTGCACTCGGTGGCGTCAACCCGGCAGCTGGCCAGGCAGGGGGACTGCAATGAACGAGCCAACCGAACCACGAAGGACCGATGACATGGACGAGCTGACCGCGGTCCGGCAACTGCTGGCGCAGCGGCCGCCGCCTGCCCCGGAGACCGTGGCCGCCGCCTGGGCAAGCCTGGAACTGGCCGCCCTGCAGGGCACGCGTGGCCGGATGCCACTGCACCTGAACGGCAGCCCGGGCGTGCCTGACCCGGGCCAGCCCGCCGGGCGCCGCTGGCGGGGCTGGCTCGTGCCGGCAGCCGCCGCCCTGGCGGTGGTCATCGCGGTTGCCCTGTCGCTGGCCATCTCGGACGTGGTCGGGGGCCGGCCGGGCGGCCAGCCCGCGGCCCGCCCCGCGGCCGCGTTCGCCCAGGTTCCGCGCTACTTCGTGGCCCTGACCGGGAACGCGGTCCCCGGCCAGGGGCCCCGCGCCGTGGCCGTCGCCACCGCGACGGGGAAGGTGCTCGGCAGCGTCGCCGCGCCCGCGCCTTACCGGGTGTTCACCTGGGTGGCGGCGGCCGGGGACGACCGGACCTTCGTCCTTGCCGCCCAGCGGGCCCGGCCGGTCGGTGGCGTGCTGGGACAGGTCATGGGGGCCGGGGCAGCCAAGCTCTACCGGCTGGTGCTGCACCGGTCCGGCCGGCCGGGGGCGCTGGAACCGCTGTCGCTGCCACTGCTCAGCGGCAACATCAACGGCTTCGCGCTGTCCCCCGATGGGACCAAGCTGGCGGTGTCCACGACGCGAGGCGCCGGCGCGGCGGCGGGGGGCTCGCAGATCCAGGTGTTCACCCCGGCCACCGGCGCCGTGCGGAGCTGGGTGCTGACCAGCGTCGGCTGGGTCGGCCAGGACAAGCCCGGCGCCGAGTCGCTGGCCTGGGCGGGCGACAACCGGACGCTGCTGTTCAAGGAATACCTGGGGGAAGGCGGGCGCACTGCCCAGATCCGCCTGCTCGACACCGCCGCGCCGGGCGGCAGCCTGGACGCGGCCAGCACGCGGGTCCCGTTCCCCAGCAGCCTGGTCAGCGGCAGGGTCGAGGACCCGGAACAGGCCTACGGGATCATGCTGCCCACCCCGGATGGCCATAAGGTCATCACGGTGGTGACTACCGATAGCTGGCATGGCCGGCCGGGCTTCGCGCCGTCGGGGCCTGCCACCGGGATTACCCGCGGCATGCTCCCGGCGCGGTGCCGGGGATCCGCCGGCCGCGTGCTCAAGAGAACGCCCTACTGCATCAACCGCCTCAGGCAGCTTGAGCGCGGCACGAGCGGCAAGAGCTCCGCCCTGCACAGTGCCCTGCGGCGGAACGCTGCCCGGCAGCAGGCCCAGAGCAGCACGGCCCTGGCGTTCACCGAGGTCTCGGCGGCCACCGCGAGGCCGGTGCGGGTGCTGGGCCGGCTGCAGGGCGAGGGCCAGGGCATCGTCTGGGCGGAGGTGGCCTGGGCCAGCCCGGATGGCACGGCGATGATCATCGATGGCGCATGGCCCACGGCCGGCGGCTCGTGGCCGGTATCCCACGGAGGGCCACCCGTGCCGGTGGCAGGCGTGCTGGCGGGGGGCACGTTCAGCCCGTTCCCCCAGCGGGTCCAGGCTCTCTACTTCCGCGGGCAGGCCGCCTTCTAGCCGCCGCACAGCCGGCCCGCGGCCGCCCGGTCGCGGGGGCGCCGCGGGCCGGCGGTGCGTTGCGCGCGGCAGGTCAGCGGTCGCGGAACCGGGGCTTGCGCTTGTCGGCGAACGCGCGCGGGCCCTCCCTGGCGTCCTCGCTGGCGAACACCGCCATGCCGATCCGGGCCTCGACCTTGAACGCGTCGGCCTCGGCCATCCCCTCGGTCTCCCGGATGGTCCGCAGGATCGCGCGGACCGCGACCGGACCGTTGGCGGCGATCATCTCCGCGATCTCCAGCGCCGTGGCCAGCGCCTGGCCGTCCGGCACCACGTGCCCGATCAGGCCGATCGCGAGCGCCTGTGCCGCGGTGATGTGCCGGCCGGTGAGCAGCAGGTCCGCGGCGACCGTGTAGGGGACCTGGCGCGGCAGCCGCACCGCCGACCCGCCCAGCGGGAACAGCCCCCAGCGGGCCTCGGAGACGCCGAACCGCGCGCTCTCGCCGGCCACCCGGATGTCGGTCGCCTGGAGGATCTCGGTGCCGCCCGCGACCGCCGCACCCTCGACCGCGGCGATCAGCGGCTTGGTCAGGCGGCGGCCCTTGAGCAGCGGCTCGATCACCGACGCGTCGAAGCCGCCGGGCGCCTCGCCGGGGTGCGCGCGGGTCATCGCCTTCAGGTCCGCCCCGGCGCAGAACGCGCCGCCCGCGCCGGTCAGCACGCACGCCCGGATGGCCGGGTCGGCGTCCACCTGGTCCCACGCCTGGCGCAGCAGGGCCAGCATCTCGCCGCTGAGCGCGTTGCGCACCCGGGGCCGGTTCATCGTCACGACCAGGACGTGACCCTGCCGCTCGATGAGGGCGTGCGGCGCTCCGGTGTCCCCGGCGGGCGGCCGTGGCCCGTCCCCGGCGGGGGGCGCCGGAGTCGTCGTCATCGCGGCGGTTCCTCCTCATCCGCGCCCGGCCTGCGGGGTTGCCCCAAAACCGTAACACGTTCTAATTTCTTACCCATGGCCCGGAACTTCGGTGATCTCTTCGAGCATGCCGCCGACGTGTTCGGTGACCGGATCGCCCTGGTCAGCGGCGACCGCCAGGTGACCTACGCGCAGTTCGAGGAGCGCGCCAACCGGCTGGCCCACCATCTGTCCGGGATCGGGGTGGCGCCGGGGGATCACGTCGGGCTGTACGCGCACAACTCGGTCGAGGCGGCCGAGACGATCGTCGCCGCGTGCAAGATCCGCGCCGTGGCCATCAACATCAACTACCGGTACACCGAGAACGAGCTGCGGTACATGTTCGCCGACGCCGACCTGGCCGCGCTGGTCTGCGACCGGCGGTACGCGCCGCGCGCCGCCGCGGCGGCCGCCCCCGGGCTGCGCGGCACCGTGGTGATCGAGGACGGCAGCGGCGCGGACACCGGCCCGGCGGCCGGGTACGACGCGGCGCTGGCCGCCGCCTCGCCCGCGCGCGACTTCGGCCCGCGCAGCGAGGACGACGTCTACATCATCTACACCGGCGGGACCACCGGCTACCCGAAGGGCGTGATGTGGCGCCACGAGGACATCTGGTGCACCCTCGGCGGAGGGATCGACTTCCTGACCGGCGAGCCGCTGGCCGACGAGTGGGAGCAGTCCCGCAAGGGGCTCCAGGGGGGCGGGCTGGTCCGGCTCACCGCGGCGCCGCTGATCCACGGCGCCGCCCAGGTGGCGATGCTGGCCGCGCTGTTCGCCGGGGACACGGTCGTGCTGGCGCCGCGGTTCGACGCCCGCGAGGTGTGGCTCGCGGTGCAGCGGCACAAGGTCAACCTGCTGTTCATCATCGGGGACGCGATGGGCCGGCCGCTGGTCGAGGCCTACCACGAGGGCGGCTACGACGCCTCGTCGCTGTTCGCCGTCTCCTCCAGCGGTGCGCTGTTCTCCCCGGTGGTCAAGGACGCCTTCGCGGCGGCGCTGCCGAACGTCGTCATCAGCGACGCGATCGGCTCGACCGAGACCGGCTTCGCCGGCCTCGCCGCGGTGACCCCGGGCGCGCCGCAGCGCGGCGGGCCGACCGTCGCCCCGGGGCCGGAGGTGATCGTGCTGGACGAGCTGGGCAGGCCCGCCCCGCCGGGCCAGATCGGCCGGCTCGCCCGGGGCGGGCACGTGCCGCTCGGCTACTACAAGGACCCGGGCCGGACCGCGACGATGCTGGCGGAGGTGGACGGCACCCGGTACGCGGTGCCCGGCGACCTGGCCCGGCTGGAGGCGGACGGCTCGGTGACCCTGCTCGGCCGGGGGGCCACCTGCGTCAATACCGGCGGGGAGAAGGTGTTCCCCGAGGAGGTGGAGAGCGCGCTCAAGTCCTGCCCCGACGTCTTCGACGCGCTGGTCATCGGGATCCCCGACGACCTGCTCGGGCAGCGGGTGGCGGCGCTGGTGCAACTGCGCGAGGGACGCGCGGCCGAGCTGCCCGCGATCGAGGGGCAGGTCCGGGACCGGATCGCCGGGTACAAGGTGCCGCGCAGCATCTGGCTGGTGGACGCGATCAGCCGGAGCGCGGCGGGCAAGGCGGACTACCACTGGGCGCACCGGCACGCCGCCAGCCACCCGGCCGACCTCGGCCCCCCGGCGGACCCCGGCCCCCCGGCGGACCTCGGTCAGCCGTCCCGGGCGACCGCGCCGCAGGCGCCGGGCCGAACGCCGGATAAGGCGCCCCCGGCGCCGTTGCGGCGTCCCGGCGCCGAGGACCAGCCTCCCGAAGCCAGCGAAGCGCCCGCGAGGGAGGCAGACGGGTGACTCTGCGGACGCCGCTGTGCCCGCTGCTGCAGATCGAGCACCCGGTCGTCGGCTTCTCCCCGTCCGAGCATGTGGCCGCGGCGATCAGCCGGGCCGGCGGCCTGGGCGTGCTCGGCTGCGTCCGCTTCAACGACGCCGCTGACCTGGAGACGGCCCTGACCTGGATGGACGCCAACACCGGGGGGCGCCCCTACGGCGTCGACGTGGTCATGCCGGCCCGCGTGCCGGACGAGGCCGCCGCGGTGGACCTGGACTCGCTGATCCCGGCGGCGCACCGGCGCTTCGTGGCGGACGCGCTCGTCCGGCTCGGCGTGCCGCCGCTGCCGGACGGCTCCCCGGCCGCCGCCGGGGTCCTCGGCTGGCTGCACTCGGTGGCGCGCCAGCACGTCGAGGTGGCGCTGGCCCACCCGGCCCGGCTGATCGCCAACGCGCTCGGCCCGCCGCCGCCCGACGTCATCGCCGCCGCGCACGAGCGGGGCATGCTGGTGGCGGCGCTGGCCGGGAAGGCGGCGCACGCGCGCAGCCACGTCGCCGCCGGCGTGGACATCGTCGTGGCCCAGGGCTACGAGGCGGGCGGGCACACCGGCGAGATCGCCAGCATGGTGCTGGTCCCCGAGGTCGTCGACGCGGTCGGCGCGGACGCGGCCGTGCTTGCCGCGGGCGGCATCGGCTGCGGCCGGCAGGTCGCCGCGGCGCTCGCCCTCGGGGCGGCCGGCGCGTGGATGGGCTCGGCCTGGCTGACCACACGGGAGTACGCGCTGACCGCGGACCTGCCCGCGGTGCGCGACGCGCTGCTGGCCGCCACGTCGTCGGACACCGTCAGGACCCGCATCTACAGCGGGAAGCCCGCCCGGCTGCTGCGCAACCGGTGGACGCAGGCCTGGGCCGAGCCGGACGCGCCCGAGCCGCTGCCCATGCCGCTGCAGAACCTGCTGGTGAGCGAGGCGCACCAGCGGCTGATGCGGTCCGGGCAGCCCGACGTGGTGCCCATGCCGGTGGGCCAGATCGTCGGCCGGATGAACCAGGTGCGGACGGTGGCCGAGGTCATGGCGGATCTGGTGCGCGAGACTGAGGAGACGCTGGCCCGCCTCGATGGCCTGCGCTGAGGGAGGCCCCGGATGAAGATCGCGACCACGGTCGGCTACTGGAGCTCGGGGCCGCCCGCCGATGCCGGGCAGCTGTTCACCATGGCCGACGAGCTGCGGCTGGACCAGGTTTGGACGGCCGAGGCGTATGGCAGCGATGCGTGGACGCCGCTGGCATGGTGGGGATCGCGGACCTCCTACGTGCACCTGGGGACCGCCATCTCGCAACTTTCCGCGCGGCCGCCGGCGACCCTGGCCATGGCGGCGATGACGATGGACCACCTCACCGGCGGGCGGGTCCTGCTCGGCGTGGGCACGTCCAACCCGCAGGTGGTCGAGGGCTGGTACGGCCAGCCCTACCCGCGCCCGCTGGAGCGCACCCGGGAGTACGTGGAGATCCTGCGCACGATCATCGCGCGGGAGGAGCCCGTCTCCTACCAGGGCAAGCACTACCAGCTGCCCTATCCCGGCGGGACCGGGCTGGGCAAGCCGCTGCGGTCGATCCTGCACCCGTTCCGCCGGCATATCCCGATCTACCTGGGTGCCGAGGGGCCGAAGAACGTCGCGCTGGCCGCGGAGATCGCCGACGGGTGGAACACGATCTTCTTCTCGCCGCGGATGAACGGCTTCTACGCCGACGCGCTGGCCGACGGCTTCGCCCGCCACGGCTCCCGGCACGCGCGCGCCACGTTCGACGTGGTCGGCGGGCCGATGCGGATCATCCCCGACGACGACGTCGAGCGGGCGGCCGACCAGCTCCGCCCCGCCCTGGCCCTGTACATCGGCGGCATGGGCGCGCGCGGCGTCAACTACCACCACGAGGTGTTCGCCCGGATGGGCTACGAGGCGGAGGCGGCGGCCATCCAGGACCACTACCTCGCCGGGCACAAGCGGGCCGCCATCGCGGCCGTCCCGACGGCGATGGTCGAGGACGTCGCGCTGATCGGTCCCTGGGCGAAGATCTCCGACGAGATGCCCCGATGGCAGCAGACCGTGCTCACCACCTTCCAGGTCAGCTGCGACCTGCGTCACCTGGAGCGGGTCGTGGGCCTGTTGCGCCGCTGACGCCGCCCCGGACGCGACGGCCCCGCGTCGCTCGGCCGCCTGGACGCGCTGGTCGGCGACTGGGAGGGACCCGGATCACCGGTGCCTGGGAGACGCCGGTGGACGGGCGGGACTGGCGCCACGACTTCGGCCTGGCCTACGTCAAGACGGCCCGGGCAGGCTGACCCGGAACCGGCCCACGGGTACGGCGAGCCACCGGGCCGCCGCCACCGCAGCCGGTCAGCCGGTGCCGGCCAGGGCGGCGCCGATGCGGCGCAACTGCGTGGTCGCGCCGCCGAGCGCGAACTCGTTCTGCTTGGCGGCGGTGAAGTAGCGGTGCAGCGGGTAGTCCAGGTCGATGCCGACCCCGCCGTGCACGTGCACCGCGGTGTGCGCGACCCGGTGCCCGGCGTCGGCGGCCCAGAACTTGGCGGTCGCGATCGCGCCGTCGTCGGGCCGGCCGGCCGCCAGCCGCCAGGCGGCCTGCCACATGGTCAGCCGTACCGCCTCCACGTCGATGGAGGCGTCGGCGAGGCGCTGCCGCACCGCCTGGAAGGCGCCGATCGGCCGGCCGAACTGCACCCGGGTCCGCGCGTACTCCGCGGTCAGCTCCAGCGCGCGCTCGACCACCCCCAGTTGCAGCGCGCACAGCCCGACCGTGCCGTGTGCCAGCAGCCACGGCGTGACCGGGCCATGGAGCACCCGGTCCTCGCCCAGGCGCACGCCGTCGAGCACGACCCGGCCCGCGCTGCCCCCGGTGACCTGCTGGGGCTGCCCGGTCACGCCGTCGTCGCCGGGGGCGACGAGGAACACGGTGACCCCGTCCGTCGTGGCCGCGGGCACCAGCATCAGCTCTGCCTGCGCTGCCGCGGGCACCGTCGTCTTCACGCCGGACAGCCGCCAGCCGCCCGCCGCCGGCTCGGCCCGGGCCGACGGCGCCCGGGGATCCTCGGCGTCCTCCTCGGCCAGCGCCGCCGTGAGGACAAGCTCGCCGCGCCCGGCCGGGGCGGCCCAGCGGTCCCGCTGGGCCGCGGTGCCGAACCGGGCGATCGCGCCGGCCCCGAGCACGATCGAGGACAGGTAGGGCACCGGGGCGACCGCGCGCCCGAGTTCCGTGAGCACGCAGCAGTGCCCCAGCAGCCCGAGCCCCGCGCCGCCCGCGGACTCGGGCAGGCCGGCGGACAAGACCCCGGCCCCGGCCAGGTCCGCGCACAGGTCCTTGTCGAGCCCGTCGGCGCCGCGCAGCCGCTCGGCGGTCAGCCGGCCGGCCAGGATCCGCCGGGCCAGCCCGGCCAGCTCGCGCTGGCCGGGGTCCAGGGTGAAGTCCACGGGGCCCTCCTCAGCGCCGGCCGACGGGCAGCCCGAGTGCCGCGGCGGCGATCAGATCGCGCTGCACCTCGTTGGTACCGCCGCCGAAGGTGAGGATCAGCGAGGAGCGCTGCATCCGCTCGATCCGCCCGGCCAGGATGGCGCCGGGTGACCCGTCCTGGACCGGGCCGTTCGCGCCGAGCACCTCCATCAGCAGCCGGTAGGCCTCGGTGGCGAACTCCGTGCCGAAGACCTTGGTGGCCGACGCGGCGGCGGGGCCGAGACCCGGGCCGTCCTCCGCCGCGATCCGCCAGTTGAGCAGCTTGAGGAACTCGGACTTGGCGTGCACCCGGGCCAGGGCGATCTGGACCCATTCGGCGTCGATCACCCGCTCGCCGCTGGCCAGCTTGGTGGCGCGGGCCCAGTCGGTCACCTCGCGCAGCGCGGACCGGACCGGCGCCGCGGAGGTGAGCGCGACCCGCTCGTGGTTGAGCTGGTTGGTGATCAGCGGCCAGCCCCCGTTCTCCTCGCCCACCAGGGCGGAGACAGGCACGCGGACGTCGCTGTAGTAGGTGGCGCTGGTCGTGGTCCCGGCCACGGTGCGCACCGGGGTCCAGGAGAAGCCGGGGGTGTCGGTCGGCACGATCAGGATCGACAGGCCCTTGTGCCGGGGCGCGTCCGGGTCGGTCCGGCAGGCCAGCCACACGTAGTCCGCGTACTGGATCAGGCTGGTCCACATCTTCTGGCCGTTCACCACGTAGCAGTCCGCGCCCGCCGCCCCGTCCCCGCGCGCCCGCACGGCGCGGGTACGCAGCGCGGCCAGGTCGGTGCCCGCCTCGGGCTCGGAGTAGCCGATGGAGAAGTGGATCTCGCCGGCCGCGATCCGCGGCAGGTACCGGGCCCTCTGCGCCACCGTGCCGAAGCGCATGATCGTCGGCCCGACGGTGTTGATGGTCAGGAACGGCACCGGCACCCCGGCGGCCGCCGCCTCGTCGGTGAAGATGAGCTGGTCCAGCGTGGACGCCCCGCGCCCGCCGTACTCGGCGGGCCAGCTCAGCGCCAGCCAGCCGTCGCGGCCGAGCTGCCGGACGACCTGGCGGTAAGCCTCCCCGCTGCCGTACTCGCCGTCGGCGGACCGCAGCGCCGCGCGCAGGCCGGGGGTCATCAGGCCCGCGAAGTACGCCCGCAGCTCGGCGCGCAGCCGCTCCTGCGCTGGCGTGAAGGTGAGGTCCATTCGTGCTCCGCTGCCGGTGTGGCCGGGCCGCCGGGTATAAATAGAACGTGTTCTAGATGATAACCGAGGGGAGCCGGCGTGGCCGAGGCCTACCTGGTCGACGCGGTCCGGACCCCGGTCGGCCGCCGCGGCGGCGGCCTGGCCGGCGTGCACCCGGCCGACCTCGGCGCGCACGTCCTGAGGGCGCTGCTGGACCGCACCGGCGTGGATCCCGCTGCCGTCGACGACGTCGTGTTCGGCTGCGTGGACACCCTCGGCCCGCAGGCCGGTGACATCGCCCGGACGGCCTGGCTCGCGGCCGGGCTGCCCGAGTCCGTGCCCGGCGTGACCGTGGACCGGCAGTGCGGGTCGTCCCAGCAGGCGGTCCACTTCGCCGCCCAGGCAGTGCTCAGCGGCACCGCGGACCTCGTGGTGGCCGGCGGTGTGCAGAACATGAGCATGATCCCGATCGCGGCGGCGATGCTCGCCGGGCAGGCGTTCGGGTTCGCCGACCCGTTCTCCGGGTCGGCGGGCTGGCGGGCCAGGTACGGCGGGCAGGAGATCTCCCAGTTCCGTGCCGCGGACATGATCGCCGCGAAGTGGGGAATCGGCCGGGCCGAGATGGAGCGGTACGCGCTGGCCAGCCACCAGCGGGCGGGCGCGGCCGCGGCGGCGGGGGCGTTCGCCGCCGAGATCGTGCCCTGCGCCGGCCTGGCCGCCGACGAGTGCCCGCGCCCGGGCACCACGCTGGCGGCGATGGCCGCGCTGCCGCCGCTGCGCGAGGGCGGGCTGGTCACCGCCGCCCTGTCCAGCCAGATCGCGGACGCCGCCGCCGCGCTGCTGATCGCCTCGCCGCGGGCCGTCGACGCCCGCGGGCTCCGCCCGCTGGCCCGGGTCTGCCACCTGTCCGCGCGCGGCGACGACCCGGTGATGATGCTGACCGCGCCGATCGCGGCGACCGGCCACGCGCTGGCCCGGGCCGGCCTGGCCCTCGGCCAGCTCGACCTCATCGAGATCAACGAGGCGTTCGCGCCGGTCGTGCTGGCCTGGCAGCGGGAGACGGGCGCAGACCTGGCGAAGGTCAACGTCAGCGGCGGGGCGCTCGCGCTGGGCCACCCGCTGGGCGCCACCGGCGCACGGCTGCTGACCACCCTGGCGCACGGCCTGGCCCGGACCGGCGGCCGGTACGGGATGGTCACCATGTGCGAGGGCGGCGGCCAGGCCAACGTCACCATCATCGAGCGCATCTAGCGGGCCGCCCGCGGGCGCCCAGCACCGCTGCGGCGGCCGGCTCAGGCTGCTGCGGCCGGGTCAGGCTGCGGCCGGTCAGGCTGCGGCGGCCGGCTCAGGCTGCGGCCGGCTCAGGTGGCCGGCGGGGCGAGCGCGCCGAGGGCCGCCAGGCGCTGGGCGGCCTCGGTCATGATCGTCTCGATCAGCGCCGCGCACGACGGCAGGTCGCCGATCAGCCCGGCCACCTGGCCGGCCGGCATCACGCCCGCCCCGGGACGCCCGTCCGCCATGGTCGCCCGCAGCAGCACCGGCGTGTTCGCCGCCATCAGCACCCGGGCCCAGGGCAGCCCGGTGCCCCGGCGCATCGCCCGGCCCGCCCGCGCCAGTTCCCGCCAGCTCAGCCCGGACTGGCGGCGCAGGGCCGCGGCGCTGCGCGCCGAGCGGGCCAGGCCGGCCAGCGCGCCGCCCGCCTCCAGCCGGTCCACCAGCGGCGTGCGCAGCAGCCGGTGCGGCACCCCGTCGGCCCGGCTGGTCACCACCGTGCCGGTGACGTCGCTGGCCAGGTAGACCTGTTTGACCGCGTCCGCCACCGGGCTGTCGCTGGTCAGCAGGAACCGGGTGCCCATCGCGATCCCGGCGGCGCCGTAGGCGAGCGCGGCGGCCAGCCCGCGGCCGTCGAAGAACCCGCCCGCCGCGATCACCGGGACGTCGACGGCGTCCACGACCTGCGGGATCAGCAGGCTCGTCGGCACCATCCCGACGTGCCCGCCGCCCTCCGCGCCGGTGGCGATCACCGCGTCGATGCCCCAGGCCGCCACCTTCTCCGCGTGCCGCCGGGCGCCGACCGAGGCGATGGTGACCACACCGGCGTCCCGCAGCCGGGCGATCAGGTCCGCCGTCGGCGCCTGCGCGAACGAGGCGACCGGCACCTGCCCGGCGATGATCAGCCCGGCCCGCTCGCGGGCGTCCGCGGCGTCGGCGCGCAGATTGACCCCGAACGGCGCGGCGGTCCGTTCCCGCACCTTATTTATTGCCATACGCAACTCGGCCAGGCTCATGGTCGCCGAGGCGAGAATGCCGAGCCCGCCGGCCGAGGAGACGGCGGACGTCAGCCGCGGCCCGGACACGTATCCCATCCCGGTCGCCACGATCGGGCAGGAGATGCCGAGCAGCTCGGTCAGCCGGGTCCGGATCAGCCCGCCATCCGGGGTACCGCCGGGCGGCGTGCCCGCGCCGGGCAGCGTGCCCGCGCCGGGCGGCATGCCCGCGCCGGGGTGCGTGCCTGCACCGGGGTGCGTGCCCGCGCCGGGCGGCGTGCCCGCGCCGGGGTGCGTGCCTGCACCGGGGTGCGTGCCCGCGCCGGGGTGCGTGCCCGCGCCGGGCGGCGTGCCCGCGCCGGGGGTCACGGCAGCTCCTGGTCGCGCCGCCCCGCCGGATCGAGCCGGTCGCGGATCAGGGCCAGCTCGTGCGCTGTCGGCAGCCTGGTCGGCGGGACCTCGGCGGGGACGGCCAGCGGGAACCCGGTCGCGTCCAGGACGTCGCCGACGCCCACGCCCGGGTGTACCGAGCGCAGCCGCATGCCGTGGTCCGCCGCCCCGAAGTCCAGCACCGCCAGGTCGGTCACCACGCGCCGCTGTTCGTGGAACCGGCCGCCGGCCGGCCCGAGCGCCGCGGCCCGGTCGTAACCGATGCCGCAGACCATGTCGGCCCGCGCCACGAAGACGCGGGGCGAATGCCGGGGCACCCAGTAGCTGACCGCGTGGTTGATGGTGTTGCCGGGGGCGCCGCGGACGCCGAGGAGCTGTGCCGCCGGCCGGGCATGGTCGCCGATGCAGGAGATGTTCTGGTTGCCGTACCGGTCGAGCTGGGCCGCGCCCATCATCACGTGCCGCTTGCCCGCGGCGACCATGGTGAAGACCGCGCGGTAGGGCAGCCAGCCCTCGGCGGCGTCATCCGGGCCGCTGGCCCCCCGGGCGAGCAGGGTGGCCTCTCCGTCGGTGATCAGCAGGTCCGGGGCGAAGGTGAGCCGCGCCAGCCTGGCGCCCAGCGTCGGAATCAGCCCCATCGGGCTGGCCAGGATGGCGCCGTCGCCGCGCCACGCCTCCGCGCAGGCGACCAGGCACACCTCGGCCCGGCTCGCCCCCCCGCGCAGCCCAGCCCCGCTCGCCCCCGCGGACTCTTCACGGGATCCAGTCATTTCGGCGCCCGGTTTGCCCTGGTTTCCGTGGTCGGAAGCCGTGAAGAGTCGGGAGTGTGGGACCGATCCGTCGCGTGGCGCCCGGCGAAGCGGCGGACCGCGGCCTGGTAGCTGGCCTCGTCGCCGTCCAGGAACTCGGCACGGAACCGGCGCCAGTCCGCCGGGTCGGCCGCCGCCTTCGCGTAGGCGGCCTGGAACGCCTCGTCGCGGCCGTAGTCCGGCACGCAGCTGGTGAAGTGCGCGCCGCCCGGCGCTTCGACCACGCCGTGCACCATGGCCCGGTTGACCAGCAGGCTCTGCGGCGGGCCGGCCGCGGCCAGGCGCGCGGTCGGCACGATCGCCTCGCAGGACAGGTAGGCGCGGCCGGCCGCCAGGCAGAACAGGTCGTCGAAGTAAGGGTCCGGCCCCAGGTACTGCCCGTTGCCGGCCGCGTCGGCCCGGTTGAGGTGAACCAGCGCCACGTCCAGCCGCAGGGCCGGCATGGCCAGCAGTTCCTCGCCGTCGGGGTAGGGCGAGCGCACCGTGCGCAGGTCCGGGTTGACCCGCGGCACGTCCGAGCCCAGGCCCGCGCGGATGGGCAGGAACGGCAGCCGGTGCGCCGCGGCGAGCAGGCCCCAGTGCAGCATCCCCTCATCCAGCTCGGTGAGCTCGACCGACCCGCGCTGGCGGGCCAGCCGGAAGTGCGGTTCCAGCGGGATCGAGTCCAGCGAGACGAAGCCGCAGACCACCCGCCGGACGTGGCCCCCGGCCAGCAGCAGCCCGATGTCGGGCCCGCCGTAGGAGACGATCGTCAGGTCTGTCAGGCCGGCCCGTGCGATGGCCCGTACCAGCGCCATGGGCTTGCGCCGCGACCCCCAGCCGCCGATGCCGATCGTCATGCCCGGGCGCAGTTCCCCCGCGACCTCGTCCGGGGTCATGACCGCCACGCGGTCACCGCTGCCCGTCCAGGAACGCCTGGCGCGCCGCGCCGGGCGCGTCGGTGAGGTTGAGCTGGAATGTGAAGCCCTGCTCGTACCGGTAGGACCGCTTCATGTCCACCGGGTCGATGCCGTTCAGCGACTGTTTGGCCAGGCGGATCACCGCCGGGTCCTTGGCGGCGATCTCGGTGGCGACGGCGCGGGCGGCCGCCCGCAGCTCAGCCGCGGGCACGACATCGAGCACGGTGCCGAAGTCCTGGAGCTGCCGGGCCGTGACGGTGCGGCAGGTGTACACCAGGGTGCGCATCAGCTGCTGCGGCACCAGCCGCGACAGGTGGGTCGCCGCGCCCAGGGCGCCGCGGTCCACCTCGGGCAGGCCGAAGGTGGCGTCGTCGTCGGCGACGACGATGTCGGCGCTGCCGGCCAGGCCGACGCCGCCGCCGAGGCAGAAGCCCTGTACCGCGGCGATCACGGGCACCGGGCAGTCGTAGACCGCGGCGAACGCGGCGAAGCAGCCCCGGTTGGCCGCGAGCAGGGCGTCATGGCCCGGGGACCGCTGCATCTCCTTGATGTCCACGCCGGCGCAGAACCCGCGGCCCGCCGCGGCCAGGATCACCGCGCACACGCCAGGATCGCTGCCCGCCGCGGTGAGCGCGACGGCGAGCTCGGACCAGGCCGCGGCGGGCAGCGCGTTGACCGGCGGGAAGTCGATCACCACCTCGGCGACACCGTCGCTGGCGCGCACCTCGATGCCCATCGCCGCACCCTCGCAAGTTGCGTCGCCACCGCCGCCGGCCTGCCCGGATGCCAGCTGGCCGGCCTAGCGTTTGCTTGGGCGGCAGCCTAACATGACGCCCATGCGCGTCGCCGATTACGCGGGCCGGGCGGTGGTCGTCACGGGCGGCACGAGGGGAATCGGCGCGGGCATCGCCCAGGCCTTCCTGGAGGCCGGCGCGGACGTGCTGGTCTGCGGCCGGGCCGAGCCGGCGGCCGCGGCGCCGCTGCCCGCGGCCGGCGGGCGCACCGCCGCCTTCGACCGCGCCGACATCAGGGACCCGGCGCAGGCGGAACGGCTGATCGGTGTGGCGATCGGCCTGTTCGGCCGGGTGGACGTCGTGGTGAACAACGCGGGGGGATCACCCGCGGCGCCCGCCGCCACCGCCTCCCCGCGGTTCCACGCCAAGGTCATCGAGCTGAACCTGATCGCGCCGCTGCACGTCGCGCAGGCCGCGAACGCGGTCATGCAGGGCCAGCCCGAGGGCGGGTCGATCGTCATGATCGGCAGCGTGAGCGGCACCAGGCCCTCGCCCGGCACGGCCGCCTACGGCGCGGCCAAGGCCGGCCTGCATCACCTGGCCACCACGCTCGCGGTCGAGTGGGCGCCCAAGGTGCGGGTCAACGCCGTGGTGCCGGGGCCGGTGGCGACGGAGGCGGCCAGCGCCGCGCACTATGCCGACGCCGGCGGGGACGCCGCGGTCGCCGGTACCGTGCCGCTGGGCCGGCTGGCGACCCCGGCGGACATCGCGGATGCGTGCCTGTTCCTGGCCTCGCCGCGGGCCTCCTGCGTGAGCGGCGCAGCGCTGCTGCTGCACGGGGGAGGCGAGCGCCCCGCCTGGCAGTCCGCGACCTGACCGTTCCGGCTTGCCAGTGGCCCCGCCCGCACCGCGTTCTGCGCATCCCCGACCGCGTACCCCGACCGCGCACCCGCGCACCCCCGGGGCGGCCCCGGCCGCCTGGCGACCGGCCGGCCCCCGGTGTACGCTCGCAGCGACTAGAACGTGTTCTATTTGGGAGCTGGGCCATGGTTGCATCCATCAAGCCGCACCGCGACGAGATCGGCCTGTCCGACGGCCTCATGCTGATCGACGGCGGATGGGCCGCGGCCCAGTCCGGCGAGACCTGGATCCACAGCCACCCGGCCACCGGCGAGGAGGTCGCCTCGTTCCCGGTCGCCGGGCCGGCCGACGTGGACGCGGCCGTCCGCGCCGCGCGCCTGGCCTTCGACGAGGGGCCCTGGCCGCGGGCACGGGCCAGCGAGCGGATCCGGGTGCTGCGCCGGATCGCCGACGCCATCCGCGAGCACGGCGACGAACTGCTCAAGCTGCAGGCGCTGGACAACAGCGTGCCGCTGAGCTTCGGCTCGGTCTACGCGACCTCCCCGGCCTTCGTCGCCGATGTCTTTGACCACCATGCCGGCTGGGTGGACAAGCTGGCGGGGGAGACGCTCCCGCCCTACCAGGGCGGCGACCACATGATCCTCACGCTGCGCGAGCCCGTCGGCGTGGTCGGCGCGGTCGTCCCGTGGAACGCGCCGCTGCTGCTGGCCGCGCAGAAGATCGCCCCGGCGCTGGCGGCCGGCTGCACCGTGGTGCTCAAGCCGTCTGAGTACGCGACGTTCGCGGTGCTGCGGCTGGCCCGGCTGATCGAGGAGGCGGGCCTGCCGGCCGGGGTGCTCAACGTCGTCACCGGGCCGGGGGAGCCGACCGGCGATGCGCTGATCAACCATCCGATGGTGGACAAGCTCTCGTTCACCGGCAGCCGCGCGGTGGGGCGCAGGATCATGCACGCGGCGGCCGACGGCTTCAAGCGGGTCAGCCTGGAACTGGGCGGCAAGAGCCCGGCCCTGGTGTTCGCGGACGCGGATGTGTCCACGGCCGCAGCGATCACCATGGGCACGGTCACCCTCGGCCTGTCCGGGCAGGTCTGCCTGGCCCAGACCCGGGCGCTGGTGCACCGCGACGTAGCCGAGGAGTTCCTGGCGATGGCGCAGATGATCGGCGGCATGGTCAGCTACGGGAACCCGTTCGACCCCGCGGTCACCTCATCGCCGCTGATCAACACGCGGCAACTGGACCGCGTGCTCGGGCTGATCGCCGAGGGCCAGGCCGCGGGCGCGCGGCTGGTCTGCGGCGGCACCCGCGCCGAGGGCGACCTGGCAGCGGGCAACTTCGTCGCGCCGACGCTGTTCACCGACGTGTCCAACGAGATGAGCATCGCCCGCGAGGAGGTCTTCGGCCCGGTCCTGTCGGTGATCCCGTTCGGCGACGAGGACGAGGCGGTGCGGATCGCCAACGACACCGAGTACGGCCTGGCCGCGACGGTGTGGACCAGCGACATCAAGCGGGCGATCCGGCTGACCAAGGCGATCCGGGCGGGCACCGTCGGCATCAACGGCTACCAGCTCGAGCCGCACGCGGCGTTCGGCGGCTACCGCCAGTCCGGCGTCGGCCGTGAGGGCGGGCGGACCGCGATCGAGTCCTACACCGAGGTCAAGACCGTCCTGCTGCCGTTCACCGACGAGATGATGTGACGTCCTAGCGCGGGCTCAGCCGGGGAAGCCGACGATCTCCACGGTGAGCTGCGGGCCGAAGGCCACGGCGAGGCGGCGGAGGTCCCGCACGGCGACCCGCGTGGCCGTGACGAGGCCGGTGTCCGGGAGGAACGACACGGTCGTCCCGGCCGGGCCGGCACCGGGAACCGGGGTAAGGCCGGTGACGGGGATGCCGTGCTGATAGCGCTGGGTCCAGGCCCCGTCCCGGCGCCGGCTCGTGTGCACCAGCCATTCGCTGAGCGCCGCGACAACCGACACGCCCCGCCGCGGGTGCCCGTCTGGCAGCAGGGGCGGTCGCGGCGCGCCGAAGAACCTGAGGTCCGGTGTCGTCATCACCGGCTTCCTGACCACCTGTCCCCGCCCGCGGGCCCGGGTCTGCGTGCCGCGCCCGTGATCCGCGACCGCGACCGAGCCATCCGGGGACAAGGTGATCACGGCCCGGCCCGTCCCGGCGCTTTCCGCCTCGTCCGCGGCGTAGGCCAGCACCTCGAGCACGAGGTGCAGGGTCCCGCCGGGGGCGAAGACGGTCGGCTCCCGCCGGATTCGCTCCAGGTGCCCGGCGTCCAGGTTCCGTGCCCAGTCATGGGTCGTGTCCCGCCCGCCTGCCACGGTGCCAATTCTTCCAGCGGGGCCACGGCCATGGCAGCAGCGCACTTGAAGCGTGCCCCACATCCGAAACGGCCTCCCCGCCTCTGGCTTCCTTGATCCGGGACGATCCGCAGCGCTATTTGCCGCAGATCGTCCCGGATCATGGCGGCGGTGCCGGTGGAACGGCGGCGCGATAGATCCGAAACGGGCGGTGCAGCCTGCCCGTCCCCGCACCGCCCGTCCAGCCTTGCCGGGCTGCGGTCGGGCGTTACGGGCCCACCGGGCTGTGATCATCACACGGGCGGTGCCGGGGGCTGGAGGAGCTTGCTGTGGTCCCAGGAGATGATCCGGCGCGGCTCCAGGATGAAGCCGACCCGTTTGCGGGCGGCGTGCGCCACGTACTCCTCGGCTGCGCCGCCGGGCACGCCGGCCATGCCGCCGGCGACGCCGCGGCCGATCTCCAGCACGCCGGCCGGATCCTCGACCAGCCGGGCCACGCCCGCCACCTGCACCCCGCGCAGGTCGAAGTACTCCTCCCCGGCCTCCACCAGGCAGGTGAGGCGGGGATCCCGGGACAGGTTGCGCGTCTTCTGCGCGGCCCGGTAGGTCCAGAACGCGATCTGCCCGCGCAGCAGCACGTAGTACATCGCCACCAGGTGCGGTGTCCCGTCCCGGTTGATCGTGGCGAGCTGGAGCTTGCGGGCTCCGGCCAGGAAGGCCGCCACCTCGCCGGCCGTCATGGCGACCTGGTCGCGCTGCTTCATCCTGCCGCTCCGCCGCCGGGTCCGCCGAACCCGATCGTCTCGGCCGCCAGGGCCAGGGTGTCCTCGCAGGCGAAGCCCGCCGCGCCGGGCGGCGCGGCGGGGAACAGTGGGCTCAGCGCCCGGTGCACCGACTCCAGCGTCCACATGCCGTCGGCGGAGCCGTGCTCGGCGGCCTGGACGGCCGCCCGGATCCGGGGCGGCGCCAGCACCGCGGCGACGCCGCCGTGCACCACGAACACCTCGCCGTTGACGCCGTCGGCCGCCGGGCTGGCCAGGTAGACCACGAGCGGCGCGACGTGCCTGGCGTCGAGGGGGTCCACCGTGCCGCCGGGGGGCGCGCCCATCAGGTCCGCGGTCATGGCGGTCCTGGCCCGCGGGCAGATCGCGTTGGCGCGCACCCCGTACCGCGCGCAACTGCGCGCGGTGGTCACCGTGAGCGCGGCGATGCCGGCCTTGGCCGCGGCGTAGTTGGGCTGGCCGGCCGGGCCGAGCAGGAACGCTTCGGACGAGGTGTTCACGATCCGGCCGTACACCGGCCCGCCCGCGGCCTTGCTCTGCTCCCGCCAGTGCGCGGTGGCGAACCGGGTGGTCACGAAGTGGCCGCGCAGGTGCACCCGGATGACCAGGTCCCACTCCTGCTCGGACATGGTGAAGATCATCCGGTCGCGGAGTACCCCGGCGTTGTTGACCAGGATGTCCAGCCGCCCGTAGGCGTCCAGGGCGGCGGCCACCAGTGCCTGGCCGGTGGCCCACTCGCCGATGTCGCCCGGGCGGGCGATCGCCTGCCCTCCGCTGGCCACGATCTCGTCCGCCGTCGCCTGCACGTCGCCGGGGGCAAGGTCGTTCAGCACGCACCGTGCGCCCGCCGCCGCGAGCGCGAGCGCCTCCGCCCGGCCCAGCCCGTTGCCCGCGCCGGTGACGATCGCGGCCCTGCCGTCCAGTGTCAGCGCACCGTCCATGACGCTCCTTCAGTATCCGGGACCGGACAGGATGCCGCCGTCGGCGACGAACTCGCTGCCGGTCGAGTAGGACGACTCGTCGGATGCCAGGTATGCCACCAGGGCGGAGATCTCCGCCGGGCGGGCGAAGCGGCCCAGCGGCATGGCGCGCAGGAACGCCCCGGCCTGCTCGGCGGACCCGGTCTGGCCGAGAGTCATGCTAGTGAGCACCCCGCCGGGATGGACCGAGTTGACCCGGATGCCGAACTCGCCGAATTCGGCCGCAGCCGACTTGGTCATGCCCCGGACCGCGAACTTGCTCGCGCTGTAGGCCGAGAGCCCGGCCGCGCCGGTGAACCCCTCGATCGAGGAGATGTTGACGATGGAGCCGCCGCCGGCCGCCTGCATCGGCTCGAGCACCGCCTTCATGCCGAGCCAGCAGCCGACCGCGTTCACCTCCAGGATCCGCCGGAACTCCGCCAGCGGCATGTCGGCGATCCGCGCGAACGAGAGCACGCCCGCGTTGTTGACCAGCACGTCCAGCCGGCCGAAGGTGCCCACCGCCGCGTCCACGGCGGCGGCCCAGTCCGCCTCACTGGTCACGTCGTGGTGGACGAACCGGCAGGACCGGCCGTCCAGGCTGGCGGCCAGGGCCGTGCCCCGGTCGTCGAGCACGTCACCGAAGAGCACCCGCGCGCCCTCGGCCACGAACTGGCGCACGTGCGACTTGCCCATGCCCCGGGCGCCCCCCGTGATCAGCGCCACCTTGCCGTCGAGCCGGCCCATGGCCCCTCCACCCTGAACCAAACGCTTGCTTGGTGCGAGCGTAACAGCCGCCTGGCGGGGCGGCCGGATGCCTGATCAGGCGCCGGGCGCGGCCTGCTTGACGGCGATCCCGTCGAACAGGATGCGCAGGAGCCCGTCAACCATCTGCTCGGTGGTGTAGCCGCGGGTCCGGCGCCACTGGGCCGGGATCCACAGCACGTCCTGCATCAGCCGGTAGGTGAGCTTCGCGTCGAGGTCCGGCCGGAACAGGCCGGCCCGCTTGCCGAGCTCGAGCTGGTGGATCCAGATCCGCTCGATCTCGCGCAGCGCCTTGGGCAGGTAGGAGAACCGGGGCTGCGCGGCGAAGTAGCTCCAGTCGTTCTGCAGCATCGCCAGCGCCGCCCGGTGCCGCGACAGGGTGCGGCTGCTGGCCCGGACGATCTGCTCGAGCGCGGCCCGCGGGTCCGCGGCGGTCGCCACGGCGTCCCGGTAGTTGGCGAGCACCTCGTTGATGAAGCCCGAGAGGATCTCGTCGCCGATCGACTCCTTGGAGTCGAAGTGGTGATACAGGCTGCCGGACAGGATTCCGGCGGCGTCCGCGATCTCGCGCACGGTCGTCGCACGGTAGCCCTTCTGCGCGAAAAGCTCGCCGGCGAGCGTGACCATGTGCGCCCGGCGCTGCGACCGCAAAGTGCCGTTGGCGGGGGCCTTCCCCACGGCATCCTGGCCTTCGGCCTGGCCCTTTCTGGTGGCTGACACATGCCCATTATCGCAGGACCGGGGGCAGCCTCCCTAACGCTTGCTCGGTTCCCCCGGCCTGCCTTGCGGAACTCAACTGGAACCTGTTCTACTTACCGCAGATCGCCACAATTGCCGGATACCGGAGGTGGGACGTGCGGGCCGCAGTGCTCCATTCGATCGACGACGCGACGATGGACCTCCGCGACGACGTGGCCACTGTCGGCCCCGGCCCGGGCCAGGTCCGCATCCGGGTCCGGGCCGCCGGGGTGTGCCACTCGGACCTGTCGGCCCGCAACGGCGGGCTGCCCCAGCCGATGCCGGCGATCCTCGGGCACGAGGCCGCCGGCGAGGTCGCCGCGGTGGGTGACGGCGTGTCCCACCTTGCCCCCGGGGATCACGTCATCGCCAACTGGCTGCCGCCCTGCGGTTCCTGCCCCTCGTGCCTGCGCGGCCAGCCGTACCTCTGCATGGCGCACGTCATCGCGGCCTACATCGAGCCGCGGTTCCACGTCGGCGAGACCCCGGTCTTCGGGATGGCCGGCTGCGGTGCGTTCGCGGAGGAGATGGTGGTGCCCCAGGAAGGCGCGGTGAAGATCGGTGACGACGTGCCCTACGAGGTCGCGGCGCTGGTCGGCTGCGGGGTGATGACCGGCGTCGGCGCGGTGATCAATACGGCGCGGGTGGAGCCCGGCGCGAGCGTCGCGGTCATCGGCTGCGGCGGCGTGGGCATCGCGGCGATCCAGGGCGCGCGCCTGTCCGGTGCGGCGGTGATCGTCGGGGTGGACCCGGTGCCGGCCAAGCACGCGGTGGCGCAGCGATTCGGCGCCACGCACGCCGTCCACCCGGACGACCTGGCCGCGCTGTCCGCCGAGCTCACCGGCGGCGAGGGGTTCGACTACGCGTTCGAGGTGGTGGGCACCCCGGCGACGATCCGCGCCGCATGGTCGGCCGCCCGGCGCGGCGGGACCGTGGTGATCGTCGGCGCGGGGCGGGCCGACGCCCGCGTCGAGTTCACCCCGTTCGAGCTGCTCTTCGACGGCAAGAAGATGCTCGCCTCGCTGTACGGTTCGGCCGACGTCCGGACCGACTACGCCCGGCTGCTCGGCCTGTGGCGGGCCGGCCGCCTGGACCTGGAGGGAATGATCACCCAGCGGCTGAAGCTGGACGACATCGACGACGCCCTGGCCGCGCTCGGCAGCGGCGACATCGTCCGGCAGGTCATCATCCACGGCTGAGCGCGCGGACCACGGGACCCCACCCGGCCGGCGGAGGCATCCAATGATCCTGGATCTTTTCCGGGTCACCGGCCGGGTGGCCGTGGTCACCGGCGCCGGCCGGGGGCTCGGTGCCGCCGCGGCGGTCGCGCTGGCGCAGGCCGGCGCGGACGTGGTGATCTCCGCGCGGAGCGCGGACCAGCTGGCCGGGGTCGCGGCGCAGGTGGAGGCGGCCGGGCGCCGCGCCGTGGCGGTCCCGGCCGACCTGAGCGACCCCGGCGCCGCGGCGGGGCTGGCCGAGACGGCGGCGGCGGAGTTCGGCCGGCTGGACATCGTCGTGAACAACGTGGGGGGCGCGATGCCACGGCCGTTCGCGGCCACCAGGCCGCGGCACCTGGAGGCCGCCTTCCACTTCAACGTCGCGGTGACGCACGCGCTGACGCAGGCGGCGGTGCCGTACCTGCTGCGCGCCGGCGGGGAAGAAGGGGCGCCCGCCGGGGGTGCGGCGCCCGCCGAGAGGGAGCAGACGGCCGGCGGAGGCGCGGCGACCGGCGCCGTGGTCAACATCTCCTCGGCCGTGGGCCGGGCCGCTGGCCGCGGCTACCTCGCCTACGGCACGGCCAAGGCCGCCCTGTCCCACTACACCCGGCTGGCCGCCGCCGACCTGGCCCCCCGGATCCGGGTGAACGCGATCGCCGTCGGCGCCGCCGCGACCTCGGCCCTGGACATCGTGCTCACCGACGACGCGCTGCGCGGCCAGATGGAGCGGGCGACGCCGCTGCGCCGGATCGGCGACCCCCGGGAGGTCGCCGCCGCCGTGCTCTTCCTCGCCTCGCCCGCGTCCGGCTATATCACCGGGAAAATACTGGAAGTTGACGGCGGTATTGACCGCCCCAATCTCGACCTCGGTATCCCCGACCTGTAACGAGCAGGAGGCAGCCGCGGGCCGCCGCGCGGCCCGGCCGCCGGCCGCGCCGTCACACGTAGCCGACGTCGATGAGCAGTTCCCGGCCGTCCGGCAGCATGACGCCCAGCGAGTAGATGATCCCCTCGGGCAGGTCAAGCTGGCCGAGCATCTCGATGTCGACGACCTCGGGATGGGCGATCAGCAGGCGGCACAGCACGCTGCCGGCGTGGTCGGCGGGGGCCTTCCCGGGCTTGCTGGCGTCATCCACGGACGTCATGCGACCTTCGATCAGCCGGGCCTGGTGGCGGAACTTCGCATCCGGACACATTTCCTAAGGTAACCCGGAGTTACCACAAGAGCCCGGAATGAGGTCCCGCGCGCGGCACGGCGTGTCGCGGGTGACCTGGCGCGCCGCCGGGGCCAGGCGTGGCGCGGCTGGCCCGGCGTGGCGCCGATAGGGTCGGCGTATGGAATATCGCGCGCTGGGCCGGTCGGGGCTGCGGGTATCGGTGCTCACCATGGGCACGATGACGTTCGGTGGTACGGGGGTCTTCGCCGGCGTCGGGTCCACCGGCGTCGAGGAGGCCCGCCGGCAGGTGGACATGTGCCTGGACGCCGGGATCAACCTCATCGACACCGCCGACGTGTACTCCGGCGGCCTGTCCGAGGAGATCCTCGGCGAGGTGCTGGCGGGCCGCCGGGACCGGGTGCTGCTGGCCACCAAGGTGCGGATGGAGATGGGTCCCGGCCCGAACGACGCGGGGCTGTCGCGCCACCACATCGTGTCCGGCTGCGAGGCCAGCCTGCGCCGCCTGGGCACCGATCACATCGACCTCTACCAGGTGCACGAATGGGACGGCTGCACGCCGCTGGAGGAAACACTGCAAGCGCTCGGCCTGCTGGTGGCTTCGGGCAAGGTGCGCTACGTCGGGGCCTCCAACTATGCCGCCTGGCAGCTGATGAAGGCGCTCGGGATCGCAACCGCCAGCGGCCTGCCCCGGTTCGTCAGCCAGCAGATCTACTACTCGCTGCAGGCCCGCGAGGCCGAGTACGAGCTGATCCCGCTCGCGGTGGACCAGGGGCTCGGGGTGCTGGTCTGGAGCCCGCTGGCGGGCGGGCTGCTGTCCGGCAAGTACCGCAGGGACCGCGCCGCCCCGGCCGGCTCACGGCAGCTCGGCGACTGGGACGAGCCGCCGGTTTACGACCGCGAGGGCCTGCACGACATCGTCGAGGTCCTGGTCGGCATCGGCGAGCAGCGCGGGGTGTCGGCGGCCCAGGTGGCGCTGGCCTACACCCTCGGCAAGCCCGCGGTCACCTCGCTGGTGATCGGGGCCCGCACGGCCGGCCAGCTGGCCGACAACCTGGCGGCCGCGTCGCTGCGGCTGTCCGGCGAGGAACGGGCGCGGCTGGATGCGGCCAGCGCGCCCCCGCTGATCTACCCGTACTGGCACCAGGCCAAGACCGCACGCGACCGGCTGTCCGCCGCCGACCTGACGCTGCTCGGCCCGCACCTGAACGAGGGATAGCCCGCCCCCGGATAAGGGATAGCCGTTGCCACGGCGGCGATCTAGGCTCGGTTGGGTGAGCGCGCGCCGGGTTGTGCTGTTGCATGGCCAGCCGGGCTCCGGCGCGGACTGGCAGCCCGTGGCCGACCGGCTGCCGCCCGGGGTCGGCGTGGTGGCGCTGGACCGGCCCGGGTACGGGGCGAGCCGGCAGCGCGCCCGGGGCTTCGCGGCGGGCGCCCGCGCGGTGCTGGCGGAGCTGGACGCGCGCGGCGTGGACCGTGCGGTGCTGGTGGGGCACTCCTACGGCGGCGGGGTGGCCCTGACCGTAGCCCGGCTCGCGCCCGAGCGGGTCGAGGGCCTGGTGCTGCTGGCCAGCGTCGGCCCCGAATGCCTCAACCTCGCGGACTGGCTGCTGGCCGCGCCGGTGACCGGCGAGATCTGCGCGGTGACCGCGTGGCGGCTGACGCCGTGGCTGGCCCGCGCGGTGCTGGCCGCGGTAACCCGGCTGCGCCGGCGGCCGCTGGCGGCCGACGAGTACGTGAACTGGTACCTGTGGGGCAACGCCCGCGCCGAGCACCGGCCGCTGTGGCGCAGCTTCCTCATCGAGCAGCGCGCGCTGGTGCGCGAGCTGGGCAGCCTCACCGCCGCGGTGCCCGCGGTGCGGCAGCCGGTCCTGCTGATCGCCGACCCGCGCGACATGCTCGTCCCGGTGCGCACCACGCACCGGCTGGCGGCGGCGCTGCCCAACGCCCGGGTGGAGCTGCTGCACCGGGCCGGCCATCACCTGCCGCGCCGCGCGGCGCCCCAGATCGCCAGCGCGATCACCGGCTTCCTGGGCTCGCTGGACATGCAGGGCGCCGCCAGCTGAGCCGCCCGGCGGTGTCAGGACTCCGGGACGGCCAGCTGGAGGCAGGTCACCCCGCGCAGGTCCAGCCAGGCACGGCCGGGCCCGCGGACGACCCGCAGGAGCACCGCACCGCAGACGGCGCAGCGGGCCACCAGCCCGGGCCCGGCGGGATAGACCCGTGCCTGCGCGACGGCGCCGCTGGCCCCGCAGGAGGCGCACCGGCCCACCGCGGCCGTGACGTCCACGGCGAATAGCTCGCCCAGGGCCCCGCCCAGCGCGTTGCCGTCCAGGGGTTCGGTCACCGTTACCTCCCTCGCGGGCCCGGGGCCCGGGTCACTGCTGGCCGCCCGAGGGCCCGAACCGCTCGGTCTTGATCACCGCAGGGTCGTGGCCGGCGTCTACCAGCAGGCCCGCCGCGGCCTCGACGAACCCGGTCGGGCCGCACACGAACACCGCCGGAGCCCGCGCGGCCGGCCAGCCCCCGGCGGCGAGCACCACCGCGCTGATCCGCCCGGTGCGGAGCCCGGGGGGGGCGCTGCGGGTGTAGGCGTAGGCCACCTCGATGCCGTCGCCGGCCTGCGCGCACCGCTCCAGTTCGCCCGCGTACAGCACGCTGCCCGGGTCGCGGGCCGAGTACAGCAGCCGGAACGGCGCGGCGGCGCGCGCCCGCGCCCGGGTGCGGATCATCGCCATGAGCGGGACCACCCCGCTGCCGCCGGCCACCAGCAGCACCGGCGCCGGGCTGGCCGGATCCCAGACGAACCAGCCGCCGATCGGCCCGCGCAGCTCCAGTGGGTCGCCGACGGCGAGCGTGCCGGTCAGGTACGGCGACACCTCCCCGTCCGGCAGGGCCTGCACGGTCAGCTCGAGGCCCGGGCCGCCCGGGGCCGACGCGATCGAGTAGGAGCGCTGCGCCGAGTAGCCGTCGGCCGCGGTCAGCCGCACGTCCACATGCTGGCCGGGCAGGTGGCCGGCCCAGCCGGGGACGTCGAGGATGATCGTCCGGGCGGTCGGCGTCTCGTCCCGCAGCGCGGTAACGGTGCCGGCCTGCCAGCTCAGTCGCCCCAGTACCGCTGCTCGCGCCATGGGTCCCCGTAGTTGTGATAGCCGAGCGTCTCCCAGAATCCCGGCTCGTCCTGGACGAGCAGGTCGATGCCCGTCAGCCACTTCGCCGACTTCCACAGGTACAGGTGCGGCACGAGCAGCCGGGCCGGCCCGCCGTGCTCGGGCGCCAGCGGCGACCCGTCGAACTCGAACGCGACCCAGGCCTGCCCGTCCAGCAGGTCCGCCAGCGGCAGGTTGGTGGTGTAGCCGCCGTAGCACCGGGCCAGGGCGTACTCGGCCGCGGTCTCGACGCCGGCGAGCAGCGTGTCCAGCCGCACCCCGTGCCAGTGCGTGCCCAGCTTGGACCACTTGGTTACGCAGTGCAGGTCGACGGTGAGGTCCTCGCTGGGCAGCGCGCGGAAGGCCGCCCAGTCCCAGGAGTGCACCTGCCCGGTCTCGGTGGTGATGCGCAGCTCCCAGGAGTCCGTCTTGACCCGCGGCGTCGGGCCCGCCGACAGCACGGGGAAGTCGGTTACCAGGTACTGGCCCGGCGGCAGCTTCGCGTCCGGGTCACGGCGGCGGCCGGTGAAGCCAGGCGACACAATTCCCATGCGCCAAGCTTGCCACCCGGGCCGCGCGCGGTCACGCCCCGGGCGCGGCGGCCGTCAGCGCACCTGGCTGGCCAGCTCGTGGGCGCGGCGCCGGAGCGCCTTGGCCTCCGGCCCGGGCACGGCGCCGGCCACCAGGCCGGCCAGCTCCTCCACCAGTGCGGTGAGCGCGACCAGGTGGTCGCTCGGTTCCTGCACCTTGATCTGCGACAAGGGAAACGCCACGTTCACCCGCGTGCTGGGCATGACGCGCGGCGGCATCCGCCTGCCGTCGCCGCCCTCCGGGCCATGGCTGTTGTCTGTGGTCATCGTCCTCACCTTCTGCTCCCATCGTCGGCACGCCGGAACCGGCGGGGACAGTGCCGTTAGCCCTGTGCCCGGTCACCGGCTGGCGGCGGCACGGCGGAGGGCCCGGTAGGCGGCGATCGCTTCGCGGTGGTCGACGACCGGCGCCGGGTACCCCAGCCGCCGCCGGGCCGCCGGGCCGGGGTCGTGGATCACCTGGGCCGGGAGCCCGGCAAGCTCGGGCACGTACCTGCGGACGTAGTCACCGGTCGGGTCGAAGCGCCGGCCCTGCAGGGTCGGGTTGAAGATGCGGTGTGGGTTGGCGTCGGTCCCGGTGCCCGCGACCCATTGCCAGTTGAGCTGGTTGCAGGCCACGTCGGCGTCTGCCAGGTGCGCCATGAAGTGCGCGGCGCCGGCCCGCCAGTCGAGGTACAGGTCCTTGGTCAGGAACGACGCGGCGATCATGCGGGCCCGGTTGTGCATGAACCCCTCGCGGGAAAGCTGCCGCATCGCCGCGTCCACGACCGGGTACCCGGTCCGGCCCTCCCGCCAGGCGGCGAGCGCCTCAGCGTCGTCGTGCCAGTCGTCGCCCCGGTCGCGGTAGTCCTCCCGGGCCGCGGCCGGCCGGGCAGCGAGCAACTGGCTGAAGAAGTCACGCCAGGCGACCTGGCGGGCGAACACGCCGCCGCCGGGCCGCGCACTCGCCTGCGCCGCCAGGGCCAGCGGGGACACGCAGCCGAAGTGCAGGTACGCCGAGAGCCGGGAGGTCGCGTCGGCGGCCAGGTCATCCCGGCGGCGGTCGTAGGCGGCCAGGTGGCCCGCGGCCCAGCGGGTCATCCGGGCCAGGCCCGCCGACTCGCCGCCGGCGGCGGTGCCCGCGGCCCGCGGCCCGGCGGCCAGCTCGGCCAGCCGGGGCAGGCGGCCGGGGCGGATGCCGTCCGGCAGCGTGAGCCGGGCCGGCGCGGGGACGGGCCGCCGCCAGCGGGCGGCCAGCCAGCGCCGGTGGTAGGGCGTGAACACCTGGTAGGGGCCGCCGCCCGGGGCGTGCACGGCGGCCGGCTCGACCACGGTGATGCCGGGGTGGCAGGCGAGGGTGATCCCGGCGCCCGCGGCGGCCCGCTGCAGCGCCGCCCGCCGCGCGGACGCGTAGCCCGAGACGTCCTCGGCCAGATGGATCCGGGCCGCCCCGGCCGCCCGCGCCGCGCCGATCACCGTGGCGGCCCACGGCCCGGACCGCGTCACCAGCGCGGCGCCCGCGCCGCGCAGGCTGGCGTCCAGGTCGCGGAGCGAGTCGAGCAGGAATCCCAGCCGGTTCGCGTTCTGGCTGGTGCGGCGCAGGATCACCGGGTCGAAGACGAACAGCGGGAGCACCGCGCCCGCCCGGGCCGCCGCGGCGAGGGCGGGATTGTCGGCCATCCGCAGGTCCCGGGTGAACAGCATCACCGACACGGTCACAGCGGGCACCGTTCCAGCAGCAGCTGGTGCACGTCGAGGTAACCGGCCCGGAACCCGGCCTCGGAGTAGGCCAGGTACAGGTTCCACATGCGCGGGAAGGCGGGGCCGAAGCCGAGCCGCGCCACCGCGCCGGCCGCGCCGGCGAACTGCCCGCGCCAGTGCGCCAGGGTGCGCGCGTAGTGCTGGCCCATGGGGAAGTCCGCGGTGACCCGCAGCGCCGTGTGCGCCCGCAGGGTGTCGGTGATCGCCTGCAGCGAGGGGATCTGGCCGCCGGGGAAGATGTACTTGTGGATCCAGGTGTGCCCGCCGCGGGTGGCGAGCATCCGGTCGTGCGGCATGGTGATCGCCTGCAGGCCGGCCCGGCCGCCGGGAGCGAGCAGCCGGTCGATGCGCGCGAAGTACTCGGGCCAGTACCGTTCGCCCACCGCCTCGATCATCTCCACCGACAGGATCACGTCGTAGCGCCCGGTGGCCTCGCGGTAGTCGCGCAGCTGGACGTCCACCCGGTCCGCCGCCCCGGCCGCGGCGGCCCGCCGCCGGGCGGCCGCGTACTGGGCGGGCGAGACGGTCAGCGTGGTCACCCTGGCGCCACGGGCCGCGGCGCGGACGGCCAGCTCTCCCCAGCCGGTGCCGATCTCCAGCACCGTGGTGCCCGGCCCGGTCCCGGTCCGGTCCAGCAGGGCATCGATCTTGCGGTGCTGCGCGGCGGCGAGCGTGTCGCCGGGCGCGAACAGCGCGCTGGAGTAGGTCATCGTCGGGTCGAGGAACAGGGCGAACAGGTCGTCGGACAGGTCGTAGTGCCGCTCGATGTTGCGCCGGGCGCCCTCGACGGTCGCCTCCTCCGCGGCCGGCTCGGCCGGGACGTACCAGCGCCGCAGCGCCTGCAGCGGCGCCGGCACCAGCCCGGTCAGGTGCTCGGCGAACGCGGTGAGCAGGCCGACCAGGTCCGGGGAGTCCCAGTCGGCGGCCATGTAGCCCTCGGCCAGCCCCGCGGCGCCGCCGCCGAGCCGCCGGTAGAACGCGTCCTCGTGCCGGATCACCAGCAGCGGGGCGGCGGCGCCGCCGGCGCCGGACACGGTGCCGTCGCCCGCCCGGACCCGGATCGGCAGCCGCGCCGCGGCCCGGCGCAGCAGCACCCGTGCGCCTGCCGCGCGCGCCAGCGCGGCCGCTCCGCCGGGGGGCGGGGGGACGGCCGGGAACCCGGCCCCCGCGGGCGGGATGGCGGTCCCGCGCCGCGGGACCAGCCGGGAGAGGGCGGCTGAGGTCATGGGGCATCCTCCTGCTGGTGGTGAACGGGCCGTGGGTAGGCCGGCAGGCCCCGGGCCGCGATCCGGATGCCCTGCCAGCGGATGAGCGCGCTGACCTGCGTGGTGACCCACGGGTAGCGCAGCGCGCAGCCGAGCAGCCGCCACGGCGTGTACGCCCGGCGGGTGCCGGTGACCGCGGCGGCCAGCAGCGGCCGGCCGCCGGTGTCCAGCGTGACGCTCAGCCGCAGCGCGGCGCCGGGCTCGGGCAGCCGCATCCGGTACCGGCCGGCCGGCGGCAGGAACGGCGAGACATAGAACTCCTTGTCCACCTCGGCCCGGCCGCGGTCGTCGGGCCGGAGCAGGTAGGCGTGCCGCTGCCGGTAGGTGTTGTGCACCTCGGCGACGACGGCGGCGAGCGTCCCGTCAGCGCGGTGGCACCAGAACACCGTCAGCGGGTTGAACACGTGCCCGAGCACCCGGGCGTGGCCCAGCATGAGCACGCGCCCGCCGGCCAGGTGGATCCCGTGCCCGGACAGGTAGGCGTCCACGCCGGCCCGGATCCCGCCGCCCGGGTCACCCATGTGATCACGGGCGGCGAACCCGGCCAGCGGGCGCAGGCCCCAGGGCACCCTGGGCAAGTCGTCAAGGTCAACAAGCCACAGGTAGCTGCGGTAGCGGAAAGCGCGCCGGACCGGGCCGCCGCGGACGTGCGTGATCTCGCACGGGTACAGCGCGGCGTTCACCAGGTCACCCCCAGCGCGCGGGCGGCCTGCAGGCCGGCCAGGCAGCCGTCCTCATGGAAGCCCCAGCCGTGATAGGCGCCGGCGAAGGCGAGCACCGGCGTGTTCAGCCCGGGCAGGCGGCGCTGGGCGGCGACCGACCGGCTGTCGTAGAGCGGGTGCTGGTAGGTCATCCGGGCGAGCACCCGGTCGGGCCGGACCCGGTCGGTCGCGTTGAGCGTGACCAGGTACTGGCGCGGCTCGGCCAGGCCCTGCAGCCGGTTGAGGTGGTAGCTGACGTGCACGTTCCCGGCCGGTGCCTGGCAGCCGCGGAGCAGGTAGTTCCAGGAGGCCCGGACGGCCGGGGACCGGGGGAGCAGCGCCTCGTCGGTGTGCAGGACGACCGAGCTGGCCGAGTACCGGAACGCGCCGAGCACGTCCCGTTCGGCCGGGGCGGGCGGGTCCAGCAGCCGCAGCGCCTGGTCGGGGTGGGTGGCGATGACGGCGCCGGCGAAGGGCCGGGCGTTCAGGTGGTGGTCGTGCACCACCACGCCGCCGGGAACCCGCCGGACCAGCCGTACCGGCACGCCAGCCTGGACCCGGGTGAGCTGCTTGGCGATCCGGTCGACATAGCTGGCCGAGCCGCCGGCCACGGTGCGCCAGGAGGCTGAGCGGGCGACCTGGAGCATCCCGTGGTTGTCGAGGAACTGCAGCAGGTAGCGGGCCGGGTAGTTCAGCGTCTCGGCGGGCGGGCAGGACCAGACGGCCGAGACCAGCGGGATGACGAAGTGCCCGGTGAAGTAGCGCCGGTACCCGCCGCGGCGCAGGAACTCCCCGAGGCTGGGCTCCCGCCCGGCGGCGGGCGAGGCGAGCAGCCGCCGCGCGTCCCGGTAGAAGGACGGGACGCGGGCGAGCATGGCCAGGTACTCCGGCCGGACCAGGGAGCCGGTCGCCGGGAACAGGCCGAGCGGGCCACGGGACCCGGCGTACTCCAGGCCGCACTCCGCGCAGCTCACCGACATGCTCATCTCGGTGTCCCGGGTGGTCACCCCGAGCTCGGCGAACAGGCGGACCAGGTTCGGGTAGGTGCGCGCGTTGTGCACGATGAACCCGCTGTCGAGCGCCAGCACCCGGCCGTCCCCGGTGGTGACGTTGTGCGTGTGCGCATGGCCGCCGAGGCGGTCCTCCGCCTCGTAGAGCGTCACGTCGTAGGCCCGCTGGAGCAGGTACGCGGCGGTCAGCCCGGCCACCCCGGCACCGATCACCGCCACCTGCGGCCTTCCCTGCCCGGTCGTCATGACTGCGCTGCCCTGCTGCTCGTGGGCCGAAGCCCGTGCTTAGAAATCAATACTAAATGATACTAAGATTCCGTCATGGCCACCTACCACGCGACCGTGACGTCGCGGCGCCCGGCCGGGGAGACGTTCGACTACCTGGCAACCTTCAGCAACGCGGCGGACTGGGATCCGGGAGTGCTCACCGCCGAGCAACTCGACCCCGGCCCGGTCGGCGTCGGCACGCGGTTCCGGCTGGTCGTGCCGTTCCTGGGCCGACGGCTTCCGCTCGTCTACGCGGTCACGACGATGATGCCGGGCCGCTCGGTGACGCTGGTGGCAAGCAGCGGCGTGCTGCGCGCCACCGACCGGATCGTGGTGACGGCCCGCGGGCCGCACGCCGTGGTCAACTACGACGCGGAGGTAGTGCTGCACGGGCCGTTGCGGGCGCTCGATGCCGTGCTCCGACCCGGGTTCCGCGCCGTGGCGCGCCGCGCCGCACGGGGGCTCGCGGACGCGCTGGCCGCGGCGGCATGAGGGCACCCGGGGCCGCGGCAGCGGTGGACGCGCTGCTCGAGGCGTCGGTGGCGGGCGGCTTCTCCCGGATCGGCCTGGCCGTCCGCTCCCGGCTGCTGCCGGAGTTCACCGGGCCGGCGCCCGCGCCCGCCGCCGGGCGCACCGTGCTGATCACCGGTGCGACGTCCGGCATCGGCCACGCCGCGGCCGTCGCGCTGGCCCGCCAGGGCGCGATGGTGCACTTCCTCGCCCGGGATCCCGGCCGCGCGGCACGCGCGCAGCGGGAGATCGCCACGGCGGCCGGCGGCGCCCGGGTGCGCTACGACATCGCCGACCTCGACGATCTCGGCTCGGTGCGCTCGTTCGGGTACAGGTTCGCCGCCGCGCACGGCCGGCTGGACATCCTGATTCATAACGCCGGGGCCATCCACCCCGGATACCGCACGGACCCGGCCGGGACCGAGCTGACCTACTCCGGCCAGGTGGTGGCGCCGTTCCTGCTGACGGCGCTGCTGGTGCCCCGGCTGCTGGCCGCGGGCGTGGCCAGGGTCGTCACGGTTTCCTCGGGCGGCATGTACACCGCGCGGGCCGGGGCCGCCGAGGTCCCGGCCGGCCCGGCGGGCTACCGCGGCGCCACCGCCTACGCCCGGGCCAAGCGGGCACAGGTGCTGCTCAGTGCCGAGTGGGCGCGGCGCCTGGCGGGCACCGGGGTGGCGTTCCACGCGATGCACCCGGGCTGGGCGGACACGCCCGGGCTGGCCGCCGCGCTGCCGGCCTTCCACCGGGTGATGGGCCCGCTGCTGCGCTCGCCGGAGCAGGGCGCGGACACCATCGTCTGGCTCGCCACAGCCGCCCCGGCGCTGCTGGGCACCGGTGGCTTCTGGCATGACCGCCGCCGCCGGCCCGCGCACCTGCTCCCCGGGGCGGGCGCCGACGCCGCTGCCGGGCGGCGGCTGTGGCGCCGCTGCGCCGGGCTCGCCGGGCTCGCGCCCGGGTTCGCCCTGGCCGGTCAGGGGTAACTGGCGCCGTTCCCCGCAGCTCGTGCTGTCTACCGCTCGGCCATCGTCCGCATCGAATGCTGGACCAGCTCGACGAGGACGTCACGGCCGGAGTTGCGCCGCCGGGCGTCGCAGCAGACGACGGGGACGGCCGGGTCCAGGTCGGCCGCGGACCTGACGTCCTCGGGCCGGTACCGCGGCGCGCCGTCGAAGCAGTTCACGGCGAGGACGAACGGGATGCCCCGGTTCTCGAAGAAGTCCACCGAGGCGAAGCAGTCGGCCAGGCGCCGGGTGTCGGCGAGCACCACCGCGCCCACCGCCCCGCTGGCAAGCTCGTCCCACATGAACCAGAAGCGCTCCTGCCCGGGGGTGCCGAAGAGGTAGAGCGTCAGGTTGTCGCGGATGGTGATCCGGCCGAAATCCAGCGCCACGGTTGTGGTTGCCTTGCTCTCAACGCCGGTCAGGACGTCTACCGAGGCCCCCGCCTCGCTCAGCGTCTCCTCCGTGGACAGCGGCCGGATCTCGCTCACCGAGCCCACCAGGGTGGTCTTGCCGACGCCGAAGCCGCCCGCTACGAGCATCTTCAGGGCCACCGGCGGGACGGCTCCGTTGGCGCTGCCGGACGGTTCACAGGCGGCGCAGGCCATCGACCACCTCTTGGAGGATCCGCCGGTCGGGCAGCCGTGCCGCCGGCACCGGGTTGTGCACCTGGATGAGTCCCCGCTCGCGCAGGTCGCCGAGGAGGATCCTGACCACGCCCACCGGCAGGTCCAGGTCCGCGGCCAGATCGGCCACCGAGGTCGGCCGCTGGCAGGTGCGCAGTAACGCCACGTGCTCCGGGCTCAGGTCCGCCGCGCCGGCCTGCCCCCCATGGGCCGCGGAGATCATCGCGATCAGGTCCAGCCGGGCCCCGGCGGGGCGGGTCCGGCCGCGGGTGAGCGCGTACGGCCGGACCACGGCCCCGGCGGCCTCGTCAAGCCAGCGATCCTCGGCCGGGTGCATCCGGCTCAGCCCCCCGGGCCCTGGGCCGGGACAGGCCGGGAGCTGGCCGACAGGTGCGCGCCGACGCGCTTGACCAGCAACGCCATCTCGTAGGCGATGAGACCGGCGTCCGCGCTGGCCGGGCTCAGCACGGCCAGGCAGCTTCCCTCGCCGGCCGCGGTCACGAACAGGAACGAGTTCTCCATCTCCACGATGACCTGGCGGATGCTGCCGCCGGCGAACCGCTGGCCGATGCCCCGCGCGAGGCTCTGGAATCCCGCTGCCATGGCGGCGAGGTGCTCGGCGTCCTCGCGCACCAGCCCGGCGGAGGCCCCCATGGGCAGCCCGTCCCTGGAGAGGATCACCGCCCGGCCGATCTGCGGGACCCGGGCGACGAGGTCGTCGAGGAGCCAGTTCAGCTCGCCGGTGAAGCCCGGGCCGCCCCGCCAGTCAGCCATGCGGCCTCCCCGGGTCGGCCGGAGCGTCCTCGTAGTGCGCGGCGGCCGGGTCGAAGGCGGATCTGCCCCGCTCCCAGCCTTGCTGGATGGCCGACATGGTGGCCCGGGCCTCCTCCGGTGAGCGGGAATCCGGCGTCGCCTGGTCCGCCGGCCCGGGGTACGGCGGCCCGGGGTACGGCGGCCCGGGGTACGGCGGCTCGGCGTACGGCGGCACCGGCGCGTCCCGGAGCTGGGGCACCAGGCTCGCCTGGCGCACCCGCCGGGGCAGCCCCGTCCCCGTGGGTTCCTGGCCGGGTGGCGCGGCCTGGTAGGGCGGCCCGGCCCCGTAGGCCGGAGACGACGGCCTGGACTCATGCCGGCCCGCGCCCCCGGGTTCACCGGGCCCGGTCGCCGCGGGCAGGTCCGGGAGCGTGTCCCCGGACACCGCCGCGTCCGGGGCCCGCGTGGCATGCCGGCCGGCCCCGGCCATGGCGCCCTCCAGGGCTTTCACGGGCTCCAGCGCGCCGAGTCCCTCGGCCACCACGACGCCGTGCGGGATCAGCACGATCGACGTGGTGCCGCCGAAGGGGTTGCGGCGCAGGGTGATCCGGATCCCGTGCCGGTGCGCGAGCTGCCCGGCGACCAGCAGCCCGAGCTGGTCGGTGTTCGCCGGGTCGAACGGGACCGGGCGGGCGAGGCGGTCGTTGGCCGCGGCCAGCTTGTCGTCGCTCATGCCGAGCCCGCGGTCCTCGATCTCCACCGCGAATCCCTGGCCCACGATCGCGCCCTGGATGGTGACGGGGGTGTTCGGCGGGGAGTAGATGGTGGCGTTCTCGACCAGCTCGGCGATCATGTGGATGGCGTCGCCCACGGCCGGCCCGGCCAGCCCGGTGTCCGGGTCACAGACGACGCTGACCCGGGTGTAGTCCTCCACCTCCGCGACCGCTGCCCGGATGACGTCCACGAACGGGACCGGGTTCCGCCAGCCCCGGGCGGGCGACTGGCCGGACAGGATGATCAGGCTCTCGGCGTGCCGCCGCATCCGGGTGGTCAGGTGGTCGATGCGGAACAGATCGTCGAGCTCAGCCGGGTCCTCGGTCCGGCGCTCCATCCGGTCCAGCAGGGCGAGCTGGCGGTGCAGCAGGGACTGGCTGCGCCGGGCCAGGTTGCGGAAGACCTCGCCGATGCCCTCGCGCAGCCGCGCCTGCCCCACCGCCGCGTCCACCGCAGTGTGCTGCACCTTCGCGAAGGCGTCCCGCACCTGTTCGATCTCCGTGGTCCTGACCCGGATGTCCAGCGCGTCGTCGACGGGGTCGACGTGCCGGCCGGCCGACAGCTGGTCCACCATCCGGGGCAGCCGGTCGTCGGCCAGGTCCAGGGCCGACCGGCGCAGGTCGGAAAGCTCACGCACCAGCCCGCGGCCGGCCAGCAGCGACACGATGATGGACGCCACCACGGCCAGCAGGCCGAGCCCGCCGGACAGCAGCAGCCGCAGGTCGGTGACCCGGGCCTGGTGCTCGGCCTGCTGGTCGAGGGCGCCGGCCGCCTGCGCCCCGGCGCGTTCGAGCCCGGTCGAGACGCCCTGGACGGCGCGCTGCCAGCCGGCCGGGGGCAGCGCCGGCGGGCGCCCCGGCCGGGCCGCGGTCACAGCGTTCTCCAGTGACGCCAGGCCCGCGTAGGCGGCCGGGCTGACGTCGCGGCGGTAGAAGCCGCGGGCCGTGGCATCGAGCTCGGGCAGGGCCTGGCCGTACTCCGCGGCACGGGCCCCGGCGAGCCGGGTGAACGCCTGCTGGTCAGCCGCCGGGAAGCGGCCGGCCGCCAGGTCGCCGGCCAGCAGCGCGTTCTCCTGCTGCAGCAGTTCCGCTGATCTGGCGATCCGTTCCAGCGCCAGCGCCTGAGCCACGATGGGCGTGCTGGTCTCGGTGAGGATCACCTGGTGCAGGAGCTGATAGGAGTCATCGATCAGCGCGGCGTAGGTGGCCAGCGCCTGCGCCCGGCCGGCCGCCCGGGCGGCGAGCGAGGCGTGCAGGCCCGTGAGGCCCCTGGCGGCGGACAGTAAGACCGCGGACGCCTGGCGCACCGCGGGCGGGGCGTTGCCGAGCGTGCTGCCCGAGGTGAGGGCGGCCCGGAGGGCGGCCGTCACGTGCCCGGTGGCCGCCTCCTGGGCGCGCAGTGCGGCCAGGTTCGCGGGGCTGGGCGCGGAAAGGTAGACCACCGCGTACACGCGCTCGGTGTCGAGTTGCCCGAGGAAGTTGCTCACCGGCTGATTGGTGGCGGCCTTGAGCGCTCTGGCCCGGGCCAGGTTGAGCGCGTCCTTTCCCGCGATGCCCGTGGTGAAGAGGTAGAGCCCGAAGAGCGAAAGCACGGGGACGAGCACGAGAAGTAAGATCCTCGCGCGCACCGACCGGATATGCCAACTCATGCGCTGGCCCCCTCATGCGCTAGCCCGGCTGAGGAAACGGATGGGGGCGAGCCTAACAGGACACCAGTTGCGATCCGTGTGCAAACCCGGAATGATCATCACGGGCTGTGACGAAAGGGTCTGGAGAGCTTCCAGTAGCCAACTCTGGCGGCCTTTCGGCCGGGGCAGGGATCAATATGGCAGGTGATCATTTCCGCACCGGCCGTCAGCCCAGTTCACTGGCTGCTCAAACGCCACAGCCACCGCAGGCCGGGAGCGAATGAGGCGGGCGAGAACGGGGTGGCACCCGGCGCGAAGGTGCCCGGCCATGACCGTTGTGGCGCCTCAGGCTAATGGCGGTCGCCGGGCCCTGTCCGCAAAACCTATAACGCCTCCAAAATGGCCTCGCGCCGCGCCGTCCGCCCGCCCGGAAGTCTCATGATCGGGGACGCTTTTCAGCGGATAGCGCCGAAAAGCGTCCCCGATCATGGAAGCCGGAGGCGGGGGGATCAATGGCTGGCGGCTCAGCACGGGCCGGGGCGGGGGATCGATGGCTGGCGGCTCCGTGGGGTGCCGGGTGCGCGCGCTACTCCGGCGCGTGGCACACCGCCTCGACGTTGTTGCCGTCCGGGTCCCGCACGAACGCGCCGTAGTAGCTGGCGTGGTAGTCGGGCCACAGCCGGGGCTCGTGCAGCACCTCGGCACCCAGGCCGGTCGCCGCGTCGAAGAACGCCCGGACCTGCGCTCTGCTGGCCGCGGAGAAGGCGATGTGAGCTTCGCGGAACCCGTCCCCGGTGGCCTGGGCACCGATCCAGAATTCCGGTTTGCCGCCGGTGCCGTAGCCGATGGCCTGGCCGAAGTCCATCAGCCGGGCGGCGCCGAGTTCGGCGAGCACGGTGTCGTAGAAGGTGGAGCTGGCGGTCATGTCGGCACACTGGATACTGAGGTGATCAAGCATGCCGCCATCTGTATCACAGCCGCCCAATGCCAGGCAGACCGCGGAATGGGATGGCCCCGCCGGTGCGCACCGGGTCCGGCACGCCGCCGTGTTCGACGCCGAGACCCGCCCGCACAACGAGCGGTTCCGCGCCGCGACCGGGGCCGGCCCCCGCGACCGCGTGCTCGACATCGGCTGCGGCACCGGCCAGACGACCCGGGACGCCGCCCGCGCCGCCGTGGACGGCAGCGCACTGGGGGTCGACCTGTCCGCGCGGATGCTCGCGCACGCCCGCGAGGTCAGCCGCGCGGAAGGGCTGCGCAACGTCAGCTTCGAGCAGGCCGACGCGCAGGTGCACCGGTTCCCGGGCGGCGGGTTCGACCTCGCCATCAGCCGGTTCGGCACGATGTTCTTCGACGACCCGGCCGCCGCGTTCGGCAACATCGGGCGGGCGCTGCGTCCCGGGGCGCGCCTGGTGCTGATGGTCTGGCAGGAGCGCGGCCGCAACGAGTGGTCCACCGCCATCCGCCAGGCCCTGGCCGGGGACACCGGCGTGCCCTTCCCCGGCTACGCCGGCCCGGACCCCTTCTCCCTCGGCGACCCGGCCGCCGCGCGCGGCATCCTGGCGGCCGCGGGCTTCGCCGGGGTCACCTTCGCCGACGTGCACGAACCGGTCTACTACGGTCCGGACCCGGAGGTTGCCTTCGACGTCGTGCGCGGGCTGCGCAGCACCAGGGATCTGCTGGGCGCCCTGGGCGATGCGGACGAGGCGGCGGCCCTGGGCCGGCTGCACAGCGTCCTGGCCGCGCACCGCACCGGCGAGGGGGTGTTCTTCGACTCGCGCACCTGGATCATCACCGCCCGCCGCCCCTGACCCTCTCCCGTCACGCCCGGCCTGTCATAACGGCTCGGGCCTGCGGCCGGTTCATGTGGTCATGCTCACAGTCCGTAACCCCGCTAGCGCTGAACCACGGCACCGGCGTGCGCCGTGCCGGATTGGGTACGCAGGGCGGCCGGACACCGGCACAGGGGAGAACCAGTGACGCAGCAAACCGTGGCAAGCCGCACGACACCCGCCATGGCAACGGGGTACACCGCGGCGCCACAGATCGCGGTGCGGTCCGTCGGCGCCTTGCTGGCAGTGGCCGTCGCGGCCGTGCACGTGGCCGACCAGGGCGGCATCACCGCCATGGCCGGCCCGGCCTGGATCGGCTGGGGATACCGGCTGATCGAGGCCGGGGCCCTGCTGACGGCGCTGGTGCTGCTGGCGCCCCGGCCGGCCTGGCTCGGGCCGGAGTGGCTCGGCTGGGCGGCGGGCGTGCTGCTCGGGCTGGGCCCGTTCGCCGGCTACGTCGCCTCCCGCACGATCGGCGTGCCCGGCGACCCCGGGGACGTGGGCAACTGGGGTTACTGGGTGGGCACCGTGTCCCTGCTCGTGGAGGCCGCGCTGATCATGCTGAGCGCCGGCATGCTGCTCGCCCTGCGCGCGGCCCGGCACGCCCCTCGCTGATCCGGCGCGCCGGGGCATCCGCTCAGCCCTGGCCGGTCCGCACCCGCAGCACCTGCGGCCCGCGGAACGAGATGTTCGGGTGGAACGTGAACCGCTGGCCCTCGGCGAGGCTCAGCCGCGGGTACCGGCGGGCCAGTTCCTCCAGCGCGAGCCGGGTTTCCAGCCTGCCCAGGTTGGCGCCCAGGCAGTAGTGCAGTCCCAGCCCGAACGCGAGATGGTCCGCGGCGTTGGCCCGGTCCAGGTCGAACCGGTCCGGCTCGGGAAACACCGAGGCGTCCCTGCCCCCGGCCGCCAGCCACAGGAACAGCCGCGCGCCCGCGGGCAGGTCCACCCCGCCGATCGTGGCGGGCCGGGTGGTGACGCGGCGCCAGACCGGCACCGACGGGTCGTAACGCAGCGTCTCCTCGACCGCGGCGGGGATGAGGTCCGGCCGCGCGGCGACGCCGGCCCACCGCGAAGGCTCCTCCAGCAGCCGCCGCATGGTGTTGCCGATCAGGCCGGTGGTGGTCTCGTGCCCGGCGAACGACAGCGAGAACAGGATGGAGGCGATCTCGTCCCGGGTGAGCCGCGCGGGGTCCTCGCGGTGGATGGCCAGCAGGTCGCTGGTCAGGTCGTCGCCGGGCGCGTCCGCTTTCGCGTCCACCAGGTCGCGCAGGTAGCGGCGGTAGGCGGCCATGCTGGTGGCGATCTCCACCTGGTCGCCGGGCGCGGGGCGGCCCCAGCCCAGCGCCGCCCGGGAGCCGCACCAGAGCTTGAGCTGCGGGTGGTCCCGCTCGGGCACGCCCATCAGGGAGAAGACGATGTTCGCGGGCAGCGGGAACGCCAGCGCGGCGATCAGGTCGAACTCGGGCCGGCCGGCCACCGCGTCCAGCAGCCCCGCCGTGGCCGCCTCGATCGCGGGGATCATCGCGGTGATCCGCTTCACGCTGAATGCGCGGGCGGCGGGCTTGCGCAGCCGGGCGTGGGCCGGCTCGTCCAGGCTGACCATCGACGGTTGCGGCCGGTGCCCGCCGGCCAGCAGAATCTCCTGGGCCCGCGACACCAGCGGCACCAGCGGGATCTGCGCCGCCGCGGCGGAGTAGGTGGCCGGGTCGCGGAACACCTGCTCGATGTCGGCGTGCCGGGTGAGCACGTAGTAGCCGATCGACGGGGCGTAGAAGACCGGCGCGCCGCCGGCCGGCGCGGCGGCCAGGGCCGCGAACGGGTCGGCCAGGAACTCCGGATCCAGCGGGTCGAACTTCTCGTCGACCGGGCAGCCCGGCGCCGGGGTCTCGGCCATCACCACCTCCGCGGGCCGGGCGCTGGCCCCCGGCTTCCCTGAATTATCAAGCCGAACGCTCCGGGCCTGCCAGCCCTGCGCCCCCGTGCGGGCCGTCGGCCGGGGAGACCGAAGGCTTCCGGGCCTGCCAGCCCTGCGCCCCGTGCGGGCCGCCGGCCGGGGAGGACCGAACACTCGGGGCCTGCCAGCCCTGGCCCCCGGTGCGGGCCGCCGGCCGGGGGAGACCGAACGCTCCGGCCCCAGCCACCTGTCACCCGGCGCGACGGCGGCCGGGCAGCCCACCGCTAGACTGCGCCCCCGAGGGAGGCAGCGTGCCATGAGCGGGTATCTCGACTACTCCGGGCGGGACGACGAGGTGAGCGGGGGAGCGCGGCGGATCCCGGTGCGCACGCCGGGCGGCACCCACCACGTGTGGGTGAAGCGGACCGGCAACAATCCCGCCCTGCAGGTGTTGCTGCTGCACGGCGGGCCGGGCTCCACCCACGAGTACCTGGAGGCCTGCGACAGCTACCTGCCCGCGGCCGGGGTGGAGTACTACTACTACGACCAGCTCGGGTCCGGCTTCAGCGACCAGCCGGACGACGAGTCGCTGTGGGAGGTGGACCGCTTCGTCGACGAGGTGGAGCAGGTCCGCCAGGCGCTCGGGCTGGACGCCGGCAGTTTCGTCCTCTACGGCCACTCGTGGGGCGGGATCCTCGCCATCGAGTACGCCCTTGCGCACCAGCGGCACCTGCGCGGGCTGGTCATCTCCAACATGATGGCCAGCGTCCCGGCCTACAACGCCTATGCCGAGCAGGTGCTGATGCCGGAGATGGACGCCGCGGCGCTGGCCGAGATCAAGGCGCTGGAGGCCAGCGGTGCCATCACCGACCCCAGGTACATGGAGCTGCTCAACGAGCAGCACTACGTGCACCATGTGCTGCGCATGCCGGTGGCGGACTGGCCCGACCCGGTGCAGCGCGGCTTCGCGCACATCAACCCGGCGATATACGTGTCCATGCAGGGCCCCAGCGAACTGGGCATCAGCGCCGACGCCAAGCTCGCCCACTGGGACCGGACCGCGGACCTCGCCTCGATCGAGGTGCCCGCCCTGACCATCGGCGCCCGCCACGACACCATGGATCCGGCGCACATGGAGATGATGGCCGGGCGGCTGCCGCGCGGCCGTTACCTGCACTGCCCGAAGGGCAGCCACCTGGCCATGTACGACGACCAGCGGGCCTATTTCGCCGGTCTTGTCGATTTCCTGCACGGGCTGGCTCCGCGGCCGTAACGTCTGGCGCGTGACGCGGCAAGCTGGACCTTCTGCGCGGACCGGGCCGGGCGCCCGGGCCCGTTTCGCCGGGATGAGCACCAGGGAGAAATGGGGCTACGGCTTCTGGCTGTTCCTCGGCCTGGTGTTCGGCGTGCCGGAAAGCTGGGCGGGCATCGGCACCCCGCCCTGGCCTTCGCTCTCGGACACGGTCGCCCACCTGGACGCGATCTGGCCGCCGACGGCGGTGATCGTGGTGGCGCTGATCGTCTTCGTCGCCTACTACTTCGTCAGGGTCCCGGTCAGCCGGGCCGGTTCCCTGGTCTACGACCACGGCGGCTTCGGCCGCGGGGCCGGCGCGGGCCTGGGCCGCACCTACAACGGCCGCCTGAGCAAGACCCCGGCGGACATCAGCCCCGTGCCGGCGCTGATCTACATCCCGCTCGCCCTGGCCGCGATCACCGCCGGCAGCGTCATCGCCGCGGTGGCCAGCGGCGACTACTGGGTGCTCGGGTACGTCATCTACGGCCTGATCGCGATCTTCCTGGTGATCATCCCGAACGTGCTGGCGTACTGGTTCGCCCGGGAGGTGCCCTGGCCGACCCTGCTGACCACGGTCACCGACCTGGAGCGGCGCTGGCGCCCGGTGGCCGTGGTCATCCTGGCCGGGCTGGTGATCCTAATCTTCCACCTGGCCCTCCCGCCCTGGCCGGACCACCTCGGCTGAGGCCCCGGCCAGCCGCTGCGCTATCCGCTGCTGTGCCTCCGCGGCCAGCGTGGCGGCCCGGCCCGGGTAGTCCTGCCACTCGGGCTGGCGGGCCGCGCCGTGGATGTCATCCAGGAGGCCGTTGTCCGCCAGGATCGGCGCGCCCGCCACCAGGGCGAGGTTGACCGCGTCGCTGGGCCTGGCGTCCACCTCCCGCTGGCCGGCGGGACCGGTCACGACGATGACCGCATAGAAGATCGAGTCGGCGATCCGGGTGATCCTGACCTCGCTGACCGCCGAGCCGCTCGCGTCGAGCAGGGCCGCCGCCATCTGGTAGGTCAGCGGGCGCGGAGTCTCCACCGCCTCCAGGGTGAGCGCGAGCACGGCGGCCTCCGCGGGCCCGACCCAGATCGGCAGGCGGCGCGGGCCGCCGCGTTCGGCCAGCACCATGACGTGCTTGCGGCTGAGCGGGTCGCCGCCTTCGCTGCGGCGTACGTCGGCTACCGACACCTCGGCCCAGCCGGGGCGGTCGCTGGTTGTCGTCATGACGGGCTCCTTCGTGGTCGTGAGCGCGGGCTGGGTGGCGAGCGCGGGCTGGGTGGCGAGCATCGGCGCGAGTGCAGGGGTGAGGGCGGCGCGGGCCTGGTGCAGCCGGGCCTTGACCGCACCGACCGAGATCCCCAGCTCCGCCGCAACCTCCCGGTGGGTCAGGCCCTGGAGGTAGAACAGCAACACGGCAGCACGCTGACCGGGGGCGAGCTGGCCGACCGCGGCCCGGACCGCCGCCGCGAGGTCGGCGAGTTCCGCGCGCTCGTCCGGGCCGGGCTCGGCCGAGGCCCGGTCGGCCCAGCTGGCCGGCTGCTCCAGGCGGAGTTGCCGGGCCCAGCCCCGGGCCACGTTCAGCGTGATCCCGCAGAACCAGGCGCCGAACCGGGCCGGGGCACGCAGCCGGTCCAGGCCCACCAGCGCCATGACCGCGGCCTCCTGCACCGCGTCGGTGGCCAGGCCGGCCGGCCCGAGCACCCGGGCCGCCAGCGCCAGCGCCGTGGCCCGGTGCCGGACGACCAGCCCGGCAAAGGCGTCCTTGTCGCCGCCGCGCGCCGCGGTCACAAGGTCGGCATCGGTACCGGGCCCGTACGGGGCCTGCGCGGTGCCCGGCCGCCCAGAGTTACCCGGGGCGCCGGGTCCGCGCGGGGTGTCCGGGGCGCCGGGTCCGCGCGCGGTTTCCGGGGCGCCGGGCCCGCGCGGGGTGTCCGGGGTGCCCGGGGTGCCCGCCGCAGCCGGTAGGCCAGAGTTGCCCGCCACACTTCATAGTGCTTCGCCGGGCCGCCCGGGTTAGCCTCCGCGCCCACATTCCCGGCCCGCCATGCCCCCAACCCTGTGGACAGTCCGTTCCAGTTCGGTTTTTCGCCCCTCCGGGGGCCAAAATCCGAACGGATCACGAGTTTCCACAGGGGTCAGGGGGGTGACGGGGCGAGGGTGATGTCGAGGCGGGCCAGGGCGGCGGGGTCGGCGATCATGTCGATTCCGGTGATCTTCCCGCCGCCCAGGGTGAAGCCGAAGACCACGCGCGGCTGTCCGGCGGCCAGCCATACCGCCCCGGGAACCCCGTCGACCAGGGCCAGCCTGGCTGCCCGGGCGCGCCCGGAGAAGGTGCCGGCCACGGCGGGCGCACCGCGGACCTCGGCCTCGCCGCCCATCCGGACGACGGCGGCGTCGGCCCGCAGCACCACGTCCGGGTCGAGCGCCGAGACCAGTGCACCGAGGTCGCCGCTGCGCGAGGCGGCAAGAAACGCCTGGACGACCTCCCGCTGCCGGGTGGGGTCGCTGTCGGGGGCCGTGTCCGCGCCCTGGACGCGCTGGCGCGCACGGCTGGCCAGCTTGCGGGTCGCGGCGGGGGAGCGGTCGACGATGGGGGCGATCTCCTCGAACGGCATCGCGAACATGTCGTGCAGGACGAACGCGAGCCGCTCAGCCGGCGACAGGGTGTCCAGCACCACGAGCAGCGCCAGGCCGACCGAGTCGGCCAGCACGGCCTGGTTCTCGGGGCCGGACCCGTCGGCGGCGCCCGCCAGGTCCTCCGGCGGGTGCGTGCCCGCGAGGTCCTCCCGCCGGGTCTTGCGCGACTGGAGCATGTTCAGCGACACCCGGGCCACGACCGTGGTCAGCCAGCCCCCCAGGTTCGCCACGTCGCCGGTGTCCGCGCGGGACAGGCGCAGCCAGGCCTCCTGGACGGCGTCGTCGGCGTCGCTGGCGGACCCGAGGATCCGGTAGGCCACCGCGCGCAGGTGCGTGCGGTGCTCGGTGAATCGGTCGGCGAGCCAGTCATGGGTGTCCATCGGTCCCGTTCCTCCGTCAGAGGCTGTCATATCAGTGACCGGCGAACCGGGGCCGGTGTGACCGGCCGCGGGCCGGGGGGATCAGCCGGGGGGATCAGCCCCGGACCGGGGCCGGCATGACCACCGGTGGGCCGGGCCGGTCTGGTCGCCGCCCGGCCCGTGCGCGGCACTACGATGACCGCGACCCGGCACACAGGAGGCTGCCATGGCCCCGCCCCGGACAGCGGCGCAGCGCAAGGCCGACGCGCTCGGCCGGCTGGAGCACGACGTGGACGCGTGGGTCGCCACGGCCGACCCGGACAGCGGCACCCCGTACCTGGTGCCGCTGTCGTTTCTGTGGGATGGCGCCACGGTGCTTATCGCCACGCCGGGCGGCAGCCGGACCAGCCGCAACCTGCGGGCCACCGGCCGGGCCCGGCTCGGCATCGGCCCGACCCGCGACCTGGTCCTGATCGAGGGGACCGTGCAGGCGGAAACCGCGGCCAGCGAGATCAGCGCGCAGGCAGGCGACGCCTTCGCCGCCAAGACCGGATTCGATCCACGCGAGCTGGCCGGCTACGCCTACTACCGGATCCGGCCGGAACGGCTCCAGGCGTGGCGTGAGGCCAACGAGCTGGCCGGCCGGGACCTCATCCGCGGCGGGGACTGGGTCACTCCCTGAGGCCTTCGGCGTACCGCGGCCGCCCGCCAGCAGCGGGAGGCTGCTCAGCGCGATGCCCGCGAGGACGGCCGCGCCGCCGGCGAGCTGCCCGGCGCGGGCGGGGTTGCCGAAGAACACCACGCCCGCCACGGCACCGACGAACGGCTCGATGTTGAGGAACGCCCCGGCCACCTCGGCGGGCACCCGGCTCTGCGCAAAGGCGAACAGGGCGAAGGGCAGCAGCGTGCCGCCCGCCGTCAGGGCCACGGTGGCCGCCACCGGGCCCAGCGCGGGCGGGGCGGCGGGCATGCCCTCGGTGACGGCCGCGAACGGCAGCACGGCGAGCGCGGCACCGAGGAACTGCACGGCGGTCGCGGCAATGGGGTCGCGGCCGCGCAGCAGGCGGGTCTGCGCCACCGTGAAGACGGCGCACACGAGCAGCGACGCGAGCACCAGCGCGTCTCCGGCGGTGCTCGCCCCGCCGCCATGGCCGCCGGCGACCAGGGCGACGCCGGCCAGCGACAGCCCGAAGCCGGCCCACGCCACCGGGCGCGCCACGGCCCGGTGCCAGACCGCCGCGACGATCGCGACCAGCACGGGGACCGTGCCGATCAGCAGTGCGGCGTGGGTGACGCTGGTCCGGACGATGCCGGCGTTCTGCAGCAAGACCGTCAGGCCGTACCCGAGCGCCCCGGAGGCGAGCACGGCAGGGCGGAACGCGGCGCGCAGCTGACGGCGGGCGGCCGGGAGGAGGATCGCGGCGGCCAGGGCGAAGCGCACGAAGGTGAGCCAGCCCGGCGCCAGCCAGTGCAGGGCCAGCTTGGACAGCGGCACCGTGGTGCCCCAGAGCAGCCCGGCGCCGATGAGTGCGGCGAAGGTCCGGCGGTTCGTGTTCATACGGCCATAGTGGCTACCGTGCATACAGAATTTGGCGAGTGAGGCCTTCTAGCCTCATAATTGATAGTGATATGGCTGTTGAACTTGACGAAATTGACGTAAGGCTGCTCAGTGCGCTGCAGGCCGACGCGGATCGCACGAACGTGCAGCTGGCCCGCCTGGTCGGGCTGTCGCCAGCGGCCACCCTGCACCGGGTCCGCTGGCTGAAGGAGTCCGGCGTCATCCGGATCATCAGCGCCCAGCTCGACCCCGCCGCGGCCGGGTTCTCGCTGCAGGTGTACGTGACGGCCACGCTCAGCCGGCACGACCCGCGGGCGGAGCGCATGTTCAACGACTATCTCCGGGCCGTGCCGCAGATCGTCGCCGCGGACACCGTGGCCGGTGAGATGGACTACGTCATCACCGCGGTGGCACGCGACGTCGCGGAGTTGCAGGAGGTACTGGCCGGCCTGGCCACCCGTGGCGGGCAGCGGCTGGTCACCTACCTGCGGCTGGCGGAGGTCAAGCCGCCGTCCCGGCTCCCGCTGGCCGCCACCGTCCGGGCGGCCGACGAGCCGGGGCGCCGGCGCCGGCGGCCCCGGGCAGCCGCTGCCAGCGGGCCGTTGCCAGCCCGGTAACCCGTCCGCGCGGGGGCGGGCGGCCGGCCCTGGCCCGGGCGTAACGCACCCTAATCGGATGCGGGCGTGGCGAGCCGTTCCCCGGTGACCGGCGGGGCCGCGGTGGTGCCGCCGGGCAGGCGGCGGGTAGCCGCCAGCGCGCCGAGCCCGACCGCAGCCGTGGCGGCGAACGCGGCGGTGATGCCCAGGCGCAGGTCGCTGCCGGCGCCCGCGGCCACCGCCGCGCCGCCCACGCCGATGCCGATGGCCGTGCCGAGCACGTCGGACAGGTTCAGCGACGCCGACGCCCGGCCCTCCCCGCCCGGTGGTGCCTGGCGCAGCATCAGCAGCGAGATCGGAGCGTAGGCCAGCCCCATGCCGCCGCCCGCGACGGTCCAGGCGGCGATGCCCGCCGCCACGGGGACGGCCGGCTGCAGCATCAGGACCATGCCGCCGATGCCGGCCAGGACGATCACCAGGCCGGCCCGGACCAGGCGGCGGCCCTCCCAGCGGTCACTCAGCCGCGCCTGGACCCAGGCGCCCGCCGTCCAGGCCAGGGTGGCGCCGGTGACCGCGATGCCCGCCACCACGGGAGTCCGGTGGCGCAGCGCGGTGATCGCCAGGGTCACGTAGGCGTCGGCGCCGAAGAACGTGAACGTCAGCAGGCCCCGGGTGGCGATCGTGGCGGGCAGGCCCCGGCGCATGGTCAGGGTCCCGGGCGGGACGAGGCGGCGCAGGGCGGGCAGTCCCACGACGAGGCCCGCCGCGATCAGCGCGGCACCGGCCGGAATCGCGCCGGAGCCGGCCGCGAGGGTCAGCCCGCCCAGGATCATCGCGGCGCCCGCGGCCGTGCGGAGCGCGTCGATCAGGCGGTGCTCCCCGGGCTGGTGGGTGCCGGGCGGGCCGAGGCGGACCAGGGCGGGCACGGCGATCGACCCGGCGACCGCCACCACCGGCAGCAGGCCGAGGAACACCCAGCGCCAGCCGAACGCGCGCGCCACCTCCGCCGCGACCGCGGGCCCGGCGAGCCCGGGCACGACCCACGCGGTGGACAGCACGGCCATCATCCTGGCCTGGAGCGGGCCGGGCAGGCAGCGGCCGATCGAGGCGTAGGCGACCGAGGGGACCGCGCCCGCGCCGAGCCCCTGCAGCACGCGGCCCGCGACCAGCACCCCCATCGCCGGGGCCAGGCCCGCGACCACCAGCCCGATGCCGAACAGCACGAGCCCGGCGATGAACGGCAGTGCGGGCCCGCGGCGGTCGGCCTCCCGGCCCGCTGCCACGATGCCGATCACGCTGCCGAGCATGAACCCGCTGAACACCCAGCCGTACAGGCGCAGCCCGCCAAGATCACGGGCGGCGACCGGCATCACCGTGACCACCGCCAGCGCCTCGGAGGCGACGAAGGTGATCGTGAGGACCAGGCCCGTGGTCAGCGCCCGCCGCTGTGGCGCCCACAGCCCGTCGCTCATCGTCACCGCTCCTCCGGATGCCCGTCCTGTCCTTCGAGCGTACGGGCAGGGCTCGCCGGCGCGCCCGGCCCGTCGTAGGGTTCGGTAACGGCGTGGGGAGGTGCACCGATGGCGCGACGGGTGCTGGGCTGGCGGAAGCTGGCGGGTGCGGCGTGGGGCAGCCCGATGGATCCGCAGTTCTTCGGGGACCTGGAACTGGATGCGGGCGCGCTGCTCGACTACATCGAACAGGCCCGCCGAGCCAGCGGCGCGCACCTCACGATGACCCATCTCGTCGGCCGGGCGGTCGCGCACGGGCTCGCGGAGGTGCCGCAGTTGCGGGTGCGGCTGGCCCGCGGGCGGGAGTACCCGCGGGAGGGCACGGACGTCTTCTTCATCGTGTCCGCCGAGGGCGGGCGGGAGCTGACCGGCGTCAAGGTGCAGGACGCCGACCGCAAGTCCGCGGTCGAGATCGCCCGGGAGCTGACCCGCCGTTGCGCCGTCATCGAGGCGGGCAACGACCCGGACCTGGGCCGCAGCAAGGCCATGCTGACCAAGTTGCCGCCGTCGGTGCTGCGGGCGGCGCTGCACGTCAGCGCCTGGCTCACCTCCGACCTCAACCTCGACCTGAGCCGCTTCGGCATGCCCCGGCAGGCTTTCGGCGGCGCGATGATCACCTCGGTCGGCATGTGGGGGGTCGGCCACGCCTACTCGCCGCTGGCGCACTACTACCGGGTGCCGGTGCTGGTGCTCGTCGGCGCCGTCCGCAAGGCGCCGGTGGCCGCCGGGGACGAGGTCATCGTGCGCCCGATGCTGACGCTGACCGCGACGTTCGACCACCGGTACGTGGACGGGTACCACGCCGCCAGGTTCGCCGAGGCGGTCCGCGGTTACTGCGCGGCGCCGTCGGCGTTCGAGCCCGCGCTGCCGGGACCGGTCACGGCTCAGGAAGGCTCAGGCTGAGCAGCGCGTCCCGGACCGTGGCGGTCCGCTCGGCGTCCCACTCGACCGCGGGGTCGGGCTCCAGGAAGGTGTCCACGACGCTGGCCATGCCGAGCGCCGGCAGCGACCACTGCTCGGCCGTGGCCGCGGCGAACGGAGCCGTCTCGGTGCGCTGCCCGGCCAGGTCCGGCATGGACAGGGCCATGATGACCAGCCCGCGCAGCATGGCGGACAGCAGCGTGACCATGGTCGCCAGGCCGGCCGCGCCGAACTCGGGCCGGAGCCGGTAGCCGAGCAGCCCGGCCAGGTACTCCCAGGACTGCGTGACCAGCGCCATCCGCTCCCGCTCCGACCTGGCCAGGGCGGCCTGTACCTGGTCGCGCAGCCGGCCATCGGCCAGGCTCAGGAAGGTCGCGTGCAGGGCGAGGTAGGTGCGCCACTCCGGCGACTCGTAGAGGGCCTGGAAGTCCAGCAGCGACAGTCGGCGGAACATCTCCGCGATCAGGGCGCGGCGGAGCTCCGGTGTCTCCAGCCAGCCCGGGTGGTCGGTCATGACCTGCCTGACCAGGCGGACCTCGTCGGCGACGATCGCGGCCGGGCTGGCGTCCTTGGCCAGCTCCTTTATCAGGTCGCTGAAGAACAGGTCCTTGTAGGGCCAGCGGCGGTAGACCGCGCTGCGGGAGACGTCCGCGGCGCGGATGACGTCTTCGAAGCTGATGTGGTCCAGGCTCACCGTGAGGCCGCTGCGGTGCACCATGGCCACGGCCGCCTGGAGCATCCGCCGCTCGGTCTCGGTGTCGGGCAGGCGGCGCCCACGGCGGGTGAGGCCGGTGGGGGCCGTGGGGAAGGCCGTCATCGCGCACTCCAAACTCGGGACTTTAGACACTATGTTTCAAGTTTGATGTCTCCCATTGTAGGCCGTGGACGCCGCGCGATCAAAGGACGGTGCGAGATGACCGACGAGACAGGGCGGGCGCCGCTGGCCCGCACCGAGCGGGCCGGGAGTGCGCCCGGCAGTGCGCCCGGCAGGCCCGCACGCAGGCACCACTGGTGGCGCTGGGCCCTGGGCGGCGCCGCCGTCCTGGTCGCGCTGATCTTCGGCGCCGCGGCGCTGCTCATGCGGCAGTCGGCACCCCCGCCGCTGGCCCTGCCCACGGCGGCGGCCCGCGCGCCGGCCGGCCCGGCCGGCGGCACCTGGGCCGTGGCCGCCGGATCGGTCGCGGGGTTCCGGGTCGCGGAGAGCGCCCTGGGCATGTCCAATACCGTGGCCGGCCGCACCGGCGCGGTCAGCGGCACGATCGTCGTCTCCGGTGACCGGGTCACCCGGGCGGCGCTGCGCGTCGACCTGCGCACGATCAAGGTCGGCGGCAAGGTGCAGTCCCAGTTCGGCACGAGCCTGGGCACCGCGGCCGACCCGGTGGCCACGTTCACCCTCGCCCGCCCGGTCACGCTGGGCCCGCGCTTCATCGCGGGGTCGGCGGTGACCGTGCGCGCCCCCGGGTACCTGGCCATGCACGGCACCTCCCGCCCGGTGACCGTCACGCTGTCCGGGCGCCGGGACGGGCCGGCCCTGCAGGCCGCCGGGACGATCCCGGTGACGTTCGCGCGCTGGGGCATCAAGGGGCCGGCCGGCTTCGGCATCGTCGGCTCGCTCGCCGATCACGGCGTCGCCGAGTTCCTCCTCGTCCTGCACCGGCAGTGACACGGCACGCGTTGCCATGATGGTGCGCTCCGGCCAGGCCCGCGCTGCCGTCTCCTCCTGCCTGGACAGCATTTGCGGCGGTCCCGTCCCTATGCCCCGTCATGCCATAGTGAGGGCATGGGCGGGGATGGGGAGGGCCGCGCGGAGATCGCGCGGATGCAGGCCGGCATCCGGGGGTGGGTGATACGGGCCGCCGCCGGTCATGGCCTGCGCGGGGTTACGCCCACGGCGCTGCTGTCACTGATCTGCGCGGCCGCCTTCTCGCCGCTCCTTGCCGTCGGCGCCGGAATCAGCGGCGCCGCCGTCGCCGCCGGGATCACCGTCATGTCGTCGGTGGGCGGGGGCGCGCTCAGTGGCGTCATCGCCGGTGCGATCGACCGGTTGAGGGCGGCGGGCGACAGGCCCGGCCATGCGGGGGCCGGCCTGGAGGACGAGCTCGCCGGCCGGATCGAGCGGGCACTGGCCGCGGGGGACGCCGACTCGGTGGCGCTGCGCACGGAGATCGCCAGCGTGCTGGAGCAGATCGGCGCGGGCGAGACTGTGCTGCTGGCCGCCATCGAGACGGGGGATGAGCAGGTCCGCAGCGAGCTGATCGCGGGACTCGGCAGGCTCGGGGCGGGGTTCGCCGAAATGAGCTTCCTGGTCAGGGACGTGGCGGGCAAAGCCGCGGAGATCCAGCGCGGCCTGGACGAGCAAGGCGCCTACGCCCGGTTAATCATCGAGCAGAACGACCGTCAGGCCGCCGACATCCGGCTGGTCCGGGAGGAGCTGGCAAGCTTCGCCGGGCACGCCGGGCCTGCCGGGCCGGGCGCGGACGGGCAGGCGTGGGCACACGGCTGCCCCTACCGGGGCCTGCTGCCCTTCCATGAGGCCGACGCGCAGGTGTTCTACGGGCGGGAGGTCATGACGACCGAGCTGGCCGTGCAGGTCGCCGGCCAGCTCGCCCGGCCCGGCCCGCTCATCGTGACCGGGCCGTCGGGAGCGGGCAAGTCGTCGCTGCTGCGGGCGGGACTGCTGCCGGCGCTTGCCCGGGGCATACAGGTCGAGGGATCCGTGCAGTGGCCCCGCCGGGTCATCGTGCCGGCCCGCGATCCGCTGACCGAGCTGGCCACCTGCCTGGCGGCGCTGAGCGGCAGCGACACCGCCACGGTCCGCGACGCCCTGGCGCGCGACCCGGCGGCGGCACACCTGGAGGTGCGGCGTGCTCTTGTCGCGGCGGCCGCCCGCGACGGCCCGGCGCGGCGGCCGGGCGCCGAGAAGACCCGGCTGGTGCTGATCGTGGATCAGTTCGAGCAGGTCTTCACGCTGAGCCCCGGCCCGGCCGCCGAAGCGCCGCGGCGGGCGTTCATCACCGCCCTGCACGCGGCGGCGGCCAGCCCCGCCGGACCGGAGGAGCAGCCGCCCGCGCTGGTGGTGATCGCGGTCCGCGGGGACTTCTGCGACCGCTGCGCCGGGTACCGGGAACTTGCCGAGGCTATGCGGGGGGCGCAGTTCGTCGTCACCCCGATGACCGAGTCGGACCTCCGCCGGACCATCACCGGGCCGGCCGCCGACGCGGGCCTGTTGCTCGACACGGGCCTGGTGGACACGATCATGTCCGACGTCCGGGCGGCCGGCGGCGGCGACATGGCGGGAGCCCTGCCCCTGCTGTCCCAGGCGCTGCTGCTCACCTGGGACGAGCGGGACGGCAACCGGCTGACCAGCCATGCCTACGGGCTCACCGGCGGGGTCAGCCGGGCCGTGCAGACCAGTGCCGACAACGTCTACGATTCGCTGCCGCCGCCGCAGCAGGTGCTGGCCCGGGACGTGCTGCGCGCCATGACCGTGACCGGCCGCGACGGCAGGCTTGCCCGGCGCCCGGTCGCCCGCGCGGACCTCTACGCCCATCCCGCCGGCCGCCCAGCGGTGGATGCGGTTCTCGACGCGTTCGCCGCCGCCCGTTTGGTGATCCTGGACCAGGGCACCGCGCAGATCTCCCATGACGCCCTGCTGGCCGCCTGGCCACGGCTGCGCGGATGGCTGGAGGACGACCAGGCGAGCTGGGTCCTGCACGGCCAGCTTGCCGACGACGCCGCCGCCTGGCGCGAGCGCGGCGATGACGCCTCCTTCCTGTACCGGGGGACTCAGCTTGCCGCCCTGCAGCAGGCGGCCGGCACGTGGGCGGCCAGCCCGGCGCGCTATCCCGCCCTGACCGGCGTCCAGCGCGATTTCCTCCAGGCCAGCGAGCGCGCCGCCAGGCGCGGCCGCCGCCAGCGGGGCATCGTGACGGCGTCCCTCGTGCTGCTGCTCGTCGCGTCATTGGTCGCGGCGGGACTCGCGGCGGCAGCGGCAGGCAAGGCCGCACAGCAGCGGGACCGGGTTGCCCGGCAGCGCGACCAGGCGGTCTCCGGCCAGCTGGCAAGCGAGAGCCAGGAGACCGGCGACGACAACCCGGAGGTCGAGTCGCTGCTGGCCGCGGCCGCATGGCAGGCCGCGCCCACGGCGCAGGCCCGCGCCAGCATGCTCGCCGCCTACGCGCAGCCCGCGCGTGGCATCATGCAGCCCCCGGCGCAGTCCCCGGCCCTGGCGAACCTGGCGTTCAGCCCGGACGGCGCGATCCTGGCGACGGCCGACGGCAACGGCATCGCCCGGCTCTGGAGCGTGGCCACGCACCGCCAGATCGGCGCGGCCATCAGGGCCGACCGCCAGGAGCTGAGCGCCGTGGCGTTCAGCCCGGGCGGCGGCGTGCTGGCCACGGTGGGCGGTGACGGCCTCGCAAGGCTGTGGGACGTGGCCACGCACCGCCAGATCGGCGCGGCCATCAGGGCCGGCGGGATGTCCACCGGTGAGCTTGGAGTGGCGTTCAGCCCGGACGGCAAGATCCTCGCCACCGCGGACAGCAACGGCGCGGCACGGCTGTGGGACGTGGCCACCCAGCAGGAGATCGGGGCGCCCATGTCCGGCCCGGGAGGGGTGAACCGGGTCGCGTTCAGCCCGGACGGCAAGATCCTCGCCACCGCGGGCTACAAGGGCGCGCTCCGGCTGTGGGACGTGGCCACCCAGCAGCAGACCGGCCCGGCCATGAAGGCGGGCAACGTCAGCAGCGGCGGCGTCGACGAGCTCGCGTTCAGCCCGGACGGCAAGCTTCTCGCCACGGTGGGCCTTGGCACCTCGGCCGCCCGGCTGTGGGATGTGGCCACCCACCGGCAGGTGGGGCCGCCGATCGTCGTCGACGCCGCCAGCGGCGACCTGTTCGGCGTGGCCTTCAGCCCGGACGGCACCACGCTCGCGACCGCGAGCGGCGATGGCCTGACCCGGCTGTGGAACATCGCCACCCGCCAGCAGACCGGGGTGCCCCTCGGTGCGGGCACCGCCGCCGGGCCTGCCGAGGAGGTGGCGTTCAGCCCGGCCGGCGGGATCCTCGCCACCGCGGACTTCGATGGCACCGCCCGGCTCTGGAGTACCGCCGTCTTCCGCCAGATCGGCGCGCCCATCCGGCTTGGCAACTCCGTCAACGGCTCCGCGACGGACGTCGCATTCAGCCCGGACGGCAGGCTTTTCGCCACGGCTGACGCCGACGGCACGGCGCGGTTGTGGGACGCGGCGAGCCACCGCCCGGCCGGGAAGGTCATGGAGGCCGGGGGAAGCATCGGCCTGATACTGGGCGGCCTCGCGTTCAGCCCGGATGGCAGGCTTCTCGCCACCGCGGGCGGCGATGGCTTCGCCCGGCTGTGGAGCGTCGCGACACAGCAGCAGACCGGCCTGGCGATGAGAGCCGGGGTCATCGCCTCCGGCGGGGTGAACGAGGTGGCGTTCAGCCCGGATGGCAGGCTTCTCGCCACCGCGGGCGGTGACGGCTTCGCCCGGCTGTGGGACGTGGCCACCCAGCGGCAGGTCGGTACGGCCATGCGGGTGCCGACCGGGGTGAACGGGGTGGCGTTCAGCCCGGACGGCAGGCTGCTGGCCACCGCCGGGAACGACGGCACGGCGCGGTTGTGGGACGTGGCCACCCAGCGGCAGGTCGGCGCGCCCATAGCCGTCGTCGCCGCCACCATCGGCGTGCTCAACGTGGCCGTCAGCCCGGACGGCCAGGTCCTCGCCACGGCGGACGGCGACGGCACGGCCGGGCTGTGGGACGTGCGCACCCACCGCCAGCTGGGCGCCTACATCAACGCCGCGCCGGGGGCAGAGGTGTACGGCGTGGTGTTCAGCCCGGACGGCCAGCTGCTGGCCACCGCCGGGGGCGACGGCGCGGCCCGGCTGTGGGACGTGGCCACGCACGGGCAGGTCGGCCCGGACCTGGGCAGCGTGGCGGCGGGGGAGTCGGGCCCGACGTCCACCATCTTCCAGTCGGCGTTCAGCCCGGACGGCCAGGTTCTCGCCACCGCCAGCTTCAACGGGACGGTCCGGCTGTGGCACGTGGCGTTCCCCGGCAAGCTGGAAAACGCGATGTGCGCGATAGCGGGCAGCCAGTCACTGACCCATCAGGACTGGGCCGTCTACGCGGGCTCCCTGCCGTACCACCCGGTGTGCCGCCGGCCTGGCTAGCCGCCGGCGGGCCGGTTCAGCCGGGCGTGCGCCTTGTGGTTGCGCTTGTACAGCCCCACGAACTCGTCGTAGAGCAGGCCGTAGCGGCCGGCGCTGGCGGGGTCCGGCGCGAAGCTGGCCGTGACCCGCACCCGGTCGGGGATCTGGTCGAAGGTCAGCTCGCCGAGCGCCACCGCGGCGAGCATTCCCGCGCCGCGGGCGTTCGCGTTGACCGGGTCGGTCACCTGCTCGACGGTGCGCCCGAGCACGTCGGCGAAGATCTGGCACCATACCTCCGACCGCGCGCCGCCGCCGATGAACCGGATCGGCTCCAGCCGCCGCCGGGCGAAGCGCTCCACCGCCGCGAGCAGCCACCGGGTGTTCAGCGCCACGCCCTCGAACACCGCCCGGACGAGCTCGTCGCGGGTGGTCGCCAGGGACAGGTTGTGGAACCCGCCGCGCAGCAGGTGATCCTCCACCGGGGTCCGCTCGCCGTACAGCCACGGGGTGAAGATCACCCCGCCGCTGCCCGGGGGAGCGGCGGCGGCCATCCGGTCGAACTCGCGGTAGGCGCCCGGCGGCGCGCCGCCGGGGAACAGCACCCGGTCGCGGAGGAAGGTCAGCGCCGCCCCGGCGGTCTCCTGCTCGTCGGCCACGAAGTAGCGGCCGGGGATCGCCGACGGCAGCGAGGCGATGTTGCGCAGCAGGTCGGTCCGCTTGAACGGCACGTGGCAGGTCAGCCAGGACGACGTGCCCACGTACAGGTGCGCCTGGAAGTCCCGGGTCGCCCCGGACCCGATGGCCGCCGACTGGACGTCGGGGGAGCCGGCCACGACCGGCAGGCCCGCCGGGACGCCGAGCGCCGCCGCCGGCCCCGGCAGCAGCGGCCCCAGGATGTCGGTGGCCGCGAGAAGCTCCGGCAGCTTCGCGCCCGCCACCCCGGTGGCCCGCAGCAGCGCCGGGTCGTAGCGGATCCGGGCCGGGTCGCGGTTGTCGGTGACCCAGTGCAGCGCGATCGAGTCGAAGGTCGCCGCCGCCCGGCCGGTGAGGCGCAGGTTCAGCCAGTCCTTGGGCTCCAGGAACAGGCGGGCGGCGCGGTAGGCGTCCGGCTCACGGTGCTTGAGCCACAGGATGTGCGCGACCGGGTCCTTGCCGCTGTGTGAGGGAATGCCGCCGGTCTTGCGGATCCAGTGGGCCAGCTTGCCGGGGCCGTAGCCCTCCAGCCGCACCGGCCCGCCGGTGATCTGCCGGGCGTACGGCGCGCCACGGGAGTCCATCCAGATGATCGCGTTGCGCACCGGGCGGCCGCCGTCGTCCACCGGGACGGTGCCCGACCACTGGGCGGTACAGCAGACCGCCCCGACCGACTCCGCCGGGACCACGCCGCGCGCCATCAGCCGGGACGACACCTCGGCGATCATGGCCCACCAGCCCTCGGGGTCCTGCTCCGCCCCGCCGCCGGGCAGCAGGTCGACCCGGTGGGCCTGCTCCTCCGCGGCGACCACCTGGCCGGCCACCGACACCAGCGCCACCTTCAGCGCCGAGGTGCCGAGGTCGATCGCCAGGACGTGGCGGACCACGCTCAGACCTCGAAGGTCAGGTCGAGGTAGGCGGCCAGGAAGCCGTGGACGAGCTCCTCCGGGAGCGAGGCGGCCATGCCGTAGACCGGGGCCATCCCGGTGCTGACGCCGGGGTTCGCCGCGACCTCGGCCACCGACGCGCGCAGGTCGTCGAGGAACCGGTCGGCGACCCCCGGCTGGGTGTGCCGCAGCGTGACCGCGATGTGCACCGCCGGCGGCCGCTGCAGCCCGTTCAGGCTCCAGCCCCGCCGGCCCATGTTCTCCATCACCTGGAACACGTCGATGCCCTCGCCGGTGGTGAACGCGATGACCCACAGCGGGTCGCCGAGCACTTCGGCGCCCGGGATCCCCGCCACGCCGTCGCGGATCCTCGCGCCGGTCGCCAGGATCCGCCGGGCCGCCTCCAGGTAGCCCTGCGCACCGATGGACACCATCGCCGCCCAGCACTCGGCCGACAGCGCCCCGGGCCGGCTCCCGGCGAACGTGGGCGACAGGTACAGGCCGCCCGGCCAGTCGGCCGTCGTGTAGTACTGGTAGTGCCGCAGGTCCCTGCCCCGGTATAGGACCACCGACGAGCCCTTCGCCGCGTAGCCGTACTTGTGCGTGTCCGCGGACATCGACGTCACGCCCGGCAGCCGGAAGTCGAACGGCGGCACCGGGTAGCCCAGGCGCTCGGCCCACGGCACGATGAACCCGCCGAGGCAGGCATCGACGTGGCAGCCCGCGCCGCGCTCGGCGGCCAGCGCCGAGATCTGCGGGATCGGGTCGATCACGCCGTGCGGGAACGTCGGCGCCGACCCCACCACGACGGCCGTCCGCTCGGTGACCGCCGCCGCCATCGCGTCCAGGTCCGCCCGGAAGCCCGCGTCCACCGGCACCCGCACCAGGGGCATGTCGAAGTACCTGGCGGCCTTGTCGAACGCCGCGTGCGCGGTCACCGGCGCGACGATCTCCGGCTCGGCGATCCCGCGCCGGTCCCGGGCGAAGTCCCGGTAGGCCTTCATCGCCAGCAGGATGCTCTCGGTCCCGCCGGAGCTCACCGTGCCGACCACCGGCTCGCCGGCGCCCGCGTGCCGCGCCCCCAGCATGTTCGCCGTCATCGAGACGATCTCGGCCTCGAACTTCGTGGCGCTCGGCCACAGGTCGGTGTGCAGCGGGTTGCTCTGCGACTGGGCCGCGTACACGCGGTTGAGGAAGGCGACGTGCTCCGGGTCGCCGTTGTAGACGGCCCCCGAGGCGAACCCTTCGCGCCACCGCGGCTCCTCGGCCCGCGCGAGCCGCTCGACCAGCCCGGCCACCTCGGCCCGGGGCACGCCCTCGGGCGGCAGCTCGGCAAAGGCCGGGAACTCGCCGCGGTAGGGCTTGAGCTGCCGCTCCAGCGCGGCCATGAGTTCGTCAGGATCCACCGTGCACGGCCTCCTTCTGACCGGTCGTGTCCGCGAGCCGCGCGGGCAGCCGGGTGGACAGCGCCAGCCCGGCCAGCCCCGCCACGGAGAGGACGCCGAGGGACAGGTACGGATCGGAGATCACGCCCTGGACGATCAGCACCAGGACCACCCCGCCGAGGTTCCCGGCCAGCAGCAGGAACCCGACGGCGGAGCCGGCCCGCTCGGGCCCGCTGTGCAACTCCGACCAGTCCAGCACCACCGGCAGCGCGGCCAGCAGCACAAACCCCTCCACGAACAGGGCAACGGCGACGAAGCCTACCCCGTGCACGGCCGCGATCAGCGCGAACGCCACCACGGTGACGCCGACCGTGACCTGCAGCAGGGCCCGGCGCCGGTCGCGCCTGGCGACGGCCTGCGGCACCAGCGCGGCGCCGAGTATCCCCGCCACGGTCATGACCGCGATGAGCCAGCCGGCGGCACCGCCCCGGCCGAAGTGCCCCAGGATCGTGTCGAGCCAGGTCGCGACCGCGTTGAACACGCCCATCCCGACGAACAGCAGGCCGCCCAGCACCCACATGAACCGGTCGTGCCACAGCCAGCGCAGCGACACCGCGACCGACGGGTCCGAGCCGAACGTGGCGGGGGTGCGCAGCGCCACCAGCACCCAGACCGCCGCCACCACCGCCACGGCGGCCTGCACGGTCAGCAGGAGCCGCAGCCCGCCCGCGTCGAACAGCGGGCCGCCGGACAGCACCGCGGCCAGGATGCCCAGGTACAGCGACACGCTGCCGGCCGAGATGGCCGCGGTCCGCTCCGCCACCGGGAAGTACCGGGCGGCCACCTTCGTGATCGAGTTGAGCACCAGCGGCTGCCCCGCCGCAATCACGACCTGCCCGGCCAGGGCCCACGCGAACGACGTCGGGCCGGCCAGCCGCAGCAGGCCGCCGCCGGCGGTCAGGATCGCCCCGGCCGACAGGGCCCGCTCGAACCGGGCGTCCAGCCACCGGCCGCTCGGCAGCGCGAGGATGACGTACATCAGCGGGAAGATCCCGGCCAGGTCCCCGGCCGCGCCGGCGGAGACGCCCATGGCGCGGTGCACCTGGGTGGTGATCGGCGCGTAGGACAGCCACAGCAGCTGAGTGCTCGCGGCCAGCAGGCCGTAACCGGCCAGGATCGCCCATCGGTTCATCCGCATCACGGTGATCGTTCGCGTGGCCACCTGCCGCTCCGCTCGCCGACCCGCTGACCGGGTAATCCCGCCGACCCGCTGACGGGTATTGGAGCCATCTTGGTCTAGTTGGCCTCGCCTGCGCTAACTTTGCCGCGGTGACGGTCGTTCGCAAGCTGACGGGGCTGTGCGCCACCGGGGACGGTGACGCACAGCCGGCCCCGTCGCGGCTCGCCCGGCGGATCTTCCCGCTGCTCGCCACGCTCGTGCTGATCGCCGTGGGGATGAGCGCCACGGTCTGGTGGGGGCCCGGCATGGCCGGCCGGACCGCCTGGTCGCTCCCGGACGACCTGTGGGGGACGCTGGCCGCGGCCCAGCGCCTCCTGCACCTGAACCTGGCCGGCCTGTACACCCAGCCCACCGGGCTGATCACCCTGCCCGGCGGGGCGCTGATCCTGGTTCCCGTCGTGGCGCTGATCGACCTGGCCGGGCTCTCGCTGCACATCCAGGATGCGCACAACCCCTACCCCGCGGCCTGGCCGCTGGCCGGGACGTACATGATCGCGCTGTCGGCGGTGGTGCTGTTCGCCGCCGACGCGATCGCCGAGCACCTCGCCGTGTCCCGGCCCAAGCGCGCGCTGCTGGCCACGGCCGGCGCGGCCGCGCTGGCGAGCGTCTCGGTGCGCTGGGGGCATCCCGAGGACGCGGTGGCTGTGGGCTTGTTTCTTTACGGCATCCTGGCGCTGGCCCGGTCCCAGCCAGCCCGGTCGGCGTGGCTGGCCGGGGCCGCGATCGCCATCCAGCCCCTGGTCCTGCTGGCGGCCCCGGTCGTGCTGATGACCCTGGCGCCGCGGCGGCTGCCCGGCTACCTGGCCCGGGCCGCCGCGCCCGCCGCGGTCCTGCTGGGCGCCGCGGCCGCCGCGAACTGGACCGCCACCTACACGGCGGTCACCCGCCAGCCCAACTTCCCCGACCTCAACCACCCCACCCCGTGGTCGGCCCTGGCCCCCCACATGTCGGCGGGCGTCGTCGCCTCCGGGCCCGCCAGGATCCTCTCGATCCTGGCGGCCTGCGCGTGCGCGCTGGCCGCCGGGCGCGGCTGGCGCGGACAGGTGCGCGCCACCGGGTGGACCGGGCCGCTGCTCGGCGACGTGCTCTGGTGGACCGCCGTGGCGCTCGCGCTGCGCTGCGTGTTCGAGCCCGTGATCGTGTCCTACTACCTGTGGCCCCCGCTGGCGGTGGCGCTCATCGCGGCCGCGGTGAGCTGGGCACGGCTCATCCCGGCCAGCGCCGCCGCGGCGGCGCTCACCCTGGTGTCCCAGCTCCGGTGGCCCGGCATGTGGGCCTGGTGGGCGCCGATGATCGCGCTGCTGGGCCTGACCCTGCTCTTCGCCCGCATCCCGCTCCGGGGCCGCCGGGCGGCGGCGGTGCCCTGACCCGCGCCCCAGCAGGCGCCCCGCAGGCCGCTGGTAGGTTGAGATGATGACCGACGAGCGCGACATGCCGGGCACCGACGGGGCGCTGTCCGCCGGCGACCTGGAACTGCTCCGCAAGGATTTCGCCGCCACACCGGCCTACCGGCTGGCGCAGAACGCGGTGACCCGGGTGGACGTCAACGACGTGGCCCTCGACCGGGAGATCGTCAACAGCACCGGCCATTCCCTGTCGGTGCTGCTGGACGACTGGAAGGTCACCGATCAGGAGCGCAGCGGGCGGTGCTGGCTGTTCGCCGGGCTCAACCTGCTGCGCGTCGGCGCCATGACGAAGATGGGCCTGAAGGACTTCGAGTTCTCCCAGAACTACGCCATGTTCTGGGACAAGGCGGAGCGGGCCAACTACTTCCTCGAGTCGGTCATCGAGACCGCCGGGCACGACCTGGACGACCGGACCGTGGCCTGGCTGCTCGACGTGGTCGCCTCCGACGGCGGCCAGTGGAACATGTTCGTGGCCATCGTCAGCAAGCACGGCCTGGTGCCCAAGGCGGTCATGCCGGAGACGCACAGCTCCGCCGACACGGGCCGGATGAACGCGGTGCTGCGCACCCTGCTGCGCCAGGGAGCCAAGGCGGTGCGCGAGGCGGCCGCCGCCGGGGGCGCCGGCCAGGCGCGGGCGGTCAAGGCGGAGGTGCTCAAGGTCATCTACCGGGTGCTGTGCATCCACCTGGGCACGCCGCCGGAGCGCTTCGACTGGCAGTGGACCGACAAGGACCGCGGGTTCCACCGCGACGGGGTGCTCACCCCGCTGGAGTTCGCGGCCAGGTACGTGGACCTGCCGGTCAGCGACTATGTCTGCCTGGTCCACGACCCGCGCCCGTCGAGCCCGCGGGGCCGGACGTTCACGGTCCAGTTCCTCGGCAACGTGCTCGGCGCCCCGCCGGTCACCTACCTCAACGTCGGCGTGCCGCTGCTCAAGGACATCGCCGCGCGGGCCCTGCAGGCGGGCGAGCCGGTGTGGTTCGGCTGTGACGTCGGCAAGATGATGAGCACCGAGTACGCCGTGTGGGACGCGGGCCTGTACGACCTGTCCTCGGTCTACGACACCGAGTTCACCCTCGGCAAGGCCGACCGGCTGCTGTACCACGAGAGCCAGATGACCCACGCCATGCTCTTCACCGGCGTGGACGTGCTCGACGGCGTCACCCGCAAGTGGCGGGTGGAGAACAGCTGGGGCGCCGACAAGGGCAGGGACGGCTTCTACACCATGAACGACTCATGGTTCGACGAGTACGTCTTCGAGATCGCGGCGCGGCGCGACGCGCTCCCCGAGGACCTGCGGCAGGCCCTCGCCGCGCCGCCGATCGTGCTCCCGCCGTGGGACCCGATGGGCGCCCTGGCGCGGTAGGGCCGTCATGCGCGCCCGGCTGCTCGCCCTCGCCGCCGCGGCGGCCGTGCTGGCCGGCGCACCGGCCGTGGCCGCGGCGGCCCGCCCCGCCTTAGGTTCCGCCGCGGGCAGCCCGTGCGGCACGCTGGCCACGCCGCCGGCCTACAAGCACGTGATCTGGGTGTGGCTGGAGAACCACAGCTACAACACGATCATCGGCTCGGCCAGGGCGCCGTACCTCAACTCCCTCGCCGCCGGCTGCGGCCTCGCCACCAACTACCACAACATCACGCACAAGAGCCTGCCGAACTACATCGGCGCCACCTCGGGCCTCGGATACCAGGCGCTGGCGAGGTTCACCGGCGACTGCAGCCCGCTGCCCGGCTGCGTCACCGCCGCGCCCAGCATCTTCGGCCAGGGCGAGACATGGCGGGCCTACCAGGAGTCCATGCCGGCGGACTGCGACACCAGGAACTCCGGCGAGTACGCGGTGCACCACAACCCGCCGCCGTACTTCACCACGCTCGGCGGGTGCGCCGCGAACGACGTCCCCTACACCGAGCTGGCCGGCGACCTGGCGCACGGCACGCTGCCCGCGTTCTCGTTCATCACCCCGAACCTGGTCGACGACATGCACTCCGGCACGATCGCCGCGGGCGACGCGTGGCTGGCGAAGAACCTGCCGGCCATCCTCGGCAGCAGCGAGTACACCGGCGGTGCCACGGCGGTGTTCATCACCTGGGACGAGGGCCATGGCGGCAGCCCCGGCGAGCGGTGCGCCACCAGCACCACCGACCCCAGCTGTCACATCGCCACCATCGTGATCAGCCCGTCCAACCGGCCGGGCACGCGGTCGGCGACGCTGTACAACCATTACTCGCTGCTGCGCACCGCCGAGCAGCTGCTTGGCCTGCCGCTGCTGGGGCAGGCCGCGGCTTCTGCCAGCATGGCCCGGGCGTTCGGCCTGTAGCGCCACGGCGGCGCCGCCGGAGCGTAAGGCCTGATAAATGCGTTGCCCTCGGCGGACGGGCCGTGCTGTACTGCACAGCAACCGTCGGCCGACCCGGTTGGAGTCCCTGTGCGTGCAGCTGTCATGTCCGAGAAGAAGGAGATTCACGCCCATGCGTAAGGACATGACGCTTCGTGCGAACGCTGAACTTGGGGATTCTGGCGCATGTAGACGCCGGTAAGACCAGCCTGACCGAGCGGCTGCTGCACGCCGCCGGGGTCATCGAGCAGATCGGCAGCGTCGATGACGGCAGCACCCAGACCGACTCGCTGGCGCTGGAGCGGCAGCGCGGCATCACCATCAAGTCCGCCGTGGTGTCGTTCGTCGTCGGCGACGTGACGGTCAACCTGATCGACACGCCGGGGCACCCGGACTTCATCGCCGAGGTGGAACGGGTGCTCGGCGTGCTGGACGGCACCGTGCTGGTGATCTCCGCGGTGGAGGGCGTCCAGGCGCAGACCCGGGTGCTGATGCGCGCGCTGCGGCGGCTGGCCATCCCCACCATCATCTTCGTGAACAAGACCGACCGGCCCGGGGCGCACCCCGGCCGGGTGCTCACGGGCATCGCCGAGCGGCTGACCCCCTCGGCCGTGGCGATGGGCTCGGTGGCCGGGCTGGGCACCCCGGGCTGCGCGTTCCGGCCCTACGGCCCGGCGGACGCGGCCTTCACCGCGCGGCTGGCCGAGGTGCTCGCCGAGCACGACGAGGCGCTGCTGGCCGACTACGTCGCCGACGAGGCCGGGCTGTCGCAGCGGCGGCTGCGCCGGGCACTGGCCGCCCAGGCCCGGCGGGCCCTGGTGCACCCGGTGTTCTTCGGCTCGGCGATCACCGGGGCCGGGGTGGCCGAGCTGACCGCCGGGCTCACCCGGTTCCTGCCCTGCGCGCGCGGCGATGCCGCGGGCCCGGCCGCCGGCACGGTGTTCAAGGTGGAGCGCGGCGCGGCGGGGGAGAAGATCGCCTACGTGCGCATGTTCTCCGGCGCGCTGCGCGTGCGGGACCGGCTGCCCCCCGGCGGGCACGGCGGCGGGCCCCCGCCGTCCGGCCGGACGGACGGCAGCCGCCCGCAGGGCAGCCGGGACGCGGCGCGGAAGATCACCGCGATCAGCGTCTTCGAGCGCGGCCCCGCGGTGCGGCGCGAGGAGGTCCGGGCCGGCCAGATCGGGAAGGTCTGGGGGCTGCGCGAGGTCCAGGTCGGTGACACGCTCGGCGTGCCGCCCGCGGGCCGGGCCCGGCACCGCTTCGCGCCGCCCACGCTGGAGACGGTGGTGACGCCCCGGCGCCCCGGCGACAAGGCCGCGCTGCACGCCGCGCTCACCCAGCTTGCCGAGGCCGACCCGCTGATCGGCCTGCGCCGCGACCAGGCGCGGGGCGAGGTGCTCCTGTCCCTCTACGGCGAGGTGCAGAAGGAGGTCATCCAGGCAACGCTGGCCGGCGAGCACGGTGTCGAGGCCAGCTTCAGCCCGTCCACCACCATCTGCATCGAGCGGCCCGCCGGCAGCGGGGCGGCCGTCGAGATCATCGACACGCCGGCCAACCCGTTCCTGGCCACGGTCGGGCTGCGGGTCGATCCGGCGGCGGCGGGCGCCGGGGTGCGGTTCCGCCTGGAGGTCGAGCTGGGATCGATGCCGTACTCGTTCTTCAAGGCGGTCGAGGACACCGTCGGCGAGGCGCTGCGCCAGGGGATCCACGGCTGGCAGGTCACCGACTGCGTGGTCAGCATGACGCATTCGGGTTACTGGCCGCGGCAGAGCCACGCCCACGCCCACTTCGACAAGAGCATGTCGAGCACCGCGGGGGACTTCCGCAACCTCACGCCGCTGGTGCTGATGAGCGCGCTGCGCCGGGCGGGCACCACGGTGCTCGAGCCGGTGCACCGGTTCCACCTGGAGATCCCGGCCGGCCTCTACGGACAGGTGCTGCCGGTGCTGGCCCGGTTGCGGGCGGTGCCCGGCGCCCCGGCGATCCGCGGGCCGCTGTGCCTGCTCGACGGGGAGATCCCCGCCGCCGCAGTGCGTGAGCTGGAAGAACAGTTGCCGGCGCTGACCCGGGGA
>Ga0335078_10000224_pt1 | contig 92383 bp, 94 predicted proteins | sample Lox_Sample_32_FD_206711 | JGI IMG/M metagenome (GOLD analysis project Ga0335078, IMG submission 206711) | Soil microbial communities from Loxahatchee National Wildlife Refuge, Florida, United States - Lox_Sample_3.2 | ecosystem: Environmental > Terrestrial > Soil > Wetlands | place: USA... | reverse complement strand
CGACGCCTGGCCGGATGGGGGGCCTTGCTGGCCGGCGCCGTCGACCGCGGCCACGGTGAAGTAGTAGGTGGTGCCGCCGGACAGGCCGGTCACCCGGTAACTGGTGTCCCGTACCAGGGATGGGTTGACCGGGGAAGCGGACTCACCGCCCGGGCTGGTTCCCTTGTAGACGTCATAGCCCACGGCCGGCGGGCCGCCTGGCGGCGGCCTCCAGGACAGGCTCACCACGGAATCACCCGCAGCCGCGGTCAGCCCGGCTGGCGCTCCCGGTCCCGTGGCCGTCGCAGGAGTGGCCGACACCTCGCCGGATGGGGGCCCCTGCTGGCCGGTGCCTTGCGGTGCCGGCCAGACCGCAGTCACTTCGAAGTAGTAGGTGGTGCCGCCGGAAAGGCCAGTCACCGTGCAACCGGTGCCCTGGGTCACGAAGGTGTTGATCGGGCCAGCGGACGTGTCGTCCGGGCTGGTCGCCTCGTAGATATCGTAGTTCATGACTGACGTGCCATTTAACGCAGGCGCGTTCCATGACAGGGTCACCTGGGAATCGCTCGCAGTCGCGGTCAGCCCGGCCGGCGCTGTCGGCGGACTGACCACCGGGGCCATCGGCCAAGGCGCCAGCGGTGCGAACCCGCAGCTGGGCACCGCGGCGGCACTGCGGATGGCCGACATGGCCGGCCACCCCGCGAACAGGGCGATCAGGCACATTCCTGCGAACGTGCGCGGCCACGACCGACGCCACGACTGGGGCCGCTGCTGTGGCCGGATCGCCGGGGCCGGAGCCGAGCCGGGAACGGCGCTCACTGGGCCTCCAGACCTCAGGAGTTCTTCCTGAGAGTCGGAGGCGGAGTGCTGGCTGCTGATACGTCCGGGCGCCGGGTCGAACTCGTGGTGCGTATGGTCATCCGCAGGTCAGACAGAGGACTGAACCCGGCGGCGTCGGCACCGAGTAGCAAGTCAAGATCCTGATCGCGCAGGTGGAGGTCTGGGTCATCGAGAACCTGCACACTTGCCTCTGGTGGGTCAACGAGCGGATCCAAGACGCTCTCAGACGCGGCCACGAGACCTCTGAGTTGATCATCCATTGCGTCGCTCCAGGCACGACATGTCCAAGCCAGCTTGTTACGTGTGGCGCCAGTTCCAGCTCTGAATCAGCATGCTGATGGTGCATCTGTTTTGGCTGTGAGGTCGCCCGTGTTAACCCAGGCGTTGTTTTCCCAGGCCAGTTCGTTCACGTGGTTGTTGGCGTCCAGGAAGTACACGCGCATGGCGTAGTTAGCGACGGGGAAACCCACCAGTGGGCTCCCAGGCGATGCGGCGGCCGCGCTGGTCTTGGCGGTGAGGTCGCCCGTGTTGACCCAGGCGTTGTTTTCCCAGGCCAGTTCGTTCACGTGGTTGTTGGCATCGAGGAAGTACACGCGCGAGGCGCCGTTGGCGACGGGACAACCGGCCAGTGCGCTCCCCGGCACCGCAGCGGAAGCGCTGGTCTTGGCGGTGAGGTCGCCCGTGTTGACCCAGGCGTTATTTTCCCAGGCCAGTTCGTTCACGTGGTTGTTGGCGTCCAGGAAGTACACGCGCGAGGCGCCGTTGGCGACCGGGAAACCCACCAGTGGGCTGCCAGGCGATGCGGCGGCCGCGCTGGTCTTGGCGGTGAGGTCGCCCGTGTTGACCCAGGCGTTGTTTTCCCAGGCCAGTTCGTTCACGTGGTTGTTGGCGTCCAGGAAGTACACGCGCGAGGCGAGACTGGCGTCCGGGAAGCCGGCCAGTGCGCTCCCAGGCGATGCGGCGGCCGCGCCGGTCTTGGCGGTGAGGTCGCCCGTGTTGACCCAGGCGTTGTTTTCCCAGGCCAGTTCGTTCACGTGGTTGTTGGCGTCCAGGAAGTACACGCGCGAGGCGCCGTTGGCGACCGGGAAACCAGCCAGTGCGCTATGGGGCGCTGTTGCGGAGGCGCTGGTCTTTGCGGTGAGGTCGCCTGTGTTGGCCCACCCGTTGTCCCAGGCCAGTTCGAACGCGTGGTCGGTCCCCCAGCCGGATCCCAGTGAGGCGGTGTCGAGGAAGTAAATGCGCGAGGCGAGGCTGGCGTCGGGGAAGCCGGCTAGTGGGATGTGCTTTGTCTCGGTGGTGGGCTGCCGGAGCCACGCTTCGGTCGTGATGTTGGTCATCGAGGGCACGTCGATGATCCCGATGGAATCCCACGTGAACATCGCATAGCCCGGCTGCGAGCCGTCGATTCCTGCGGGCACCTGGACGCTAAGCTGTTGTGCCAGCCAGGATATAGATCCATAGCCGCATAGCGTGACGCAGTGATCATAGCTGGTGTCCTCGCTATATCCCGTTGCGAACCACCCGGATACACCGCCATTCGCACTACTTCCTGCCGCCCACCAGGTGGTGTCGAGTTGATCCCCTGCGACGCAAAGCTTGACGGGCCCCTGGGAAATGGCGCTCTGAAGAGTCCCAGCGTTCGTGAAATCGACAGAGAAGTACGGGCCATCGTCATAAATGAAGGCCCCCCCGGTGAACCCGTCGGTTTGCATGAAGTTCATGACCTGAGTGAGGCCGGCACCATCGAGGACACCCTGGCTCGTAGCCCACGCGACAACCTCGGCTTCCGAAATGAATATCTCGGGGTTGTTGCAGGCCTTGGCGAACGCTTCTTCCGCTGTGACACAGTCGCCGTTGTCGTAGTTCCCCCAAAACGAGATCTGCTTGGGGATAACGATAAAGTTGGGTGGCGCCTCCACGGGAGCGCGGTAGGGCACTGCGACAGTGAGCAAGTTGCGGGGGGTCGGGATCGCGCCCCGCATCGGGGATTGGACTGGCATGTGACTCTCCTCCCATTGACTTGAAGTTGACGCGTTCCTCGTTTTGGGTCGATAGGCGCTGGGCCCGCTTCAGCTCTCTTTCTCATCGTCGGCGTCCGTCTGCCGATCAGTCTTTCCTTCCGGGCGGTTCTCTTCCTCGCCCATGTCAGGGATATACGGCTTCGCCTTCTCGATTTCCGGCTTCGGGGTCGGGAATGCGCCTCTCTTAGGCCTGTGAGGGTTAATCGGTTTCGACGGATTGCCCAGCGATTCACCGGGATCCGAAGCATCCGTCATTTGAACGCGACCTTTCCTTCTGGAGCATCGCCGGCAAAACAGCGCAGCGATGCGTGACACACTGAGAGCTAGGGACGGCGGCACTGGGGCAGGAACTGGGCCAGTGTCCGTCCCGGTCGGCTGACCCACGAAGGCAAAGGGCAAGCAGACAAAGCACCCGCGAATGATGCCCCGCGGGCCTGGAAACGCCGGGCGCCCCGGTCCTGTCGCGCCTAGCCCACCCACCTATGCATCCTTACAACCCGGGCCACCGGTAGCATCGGGGGGTTCCCCCATCTTTTGAAGCTCAGTACCACGCGGTAGCGGCGGTTGGCTGGCGTAAATGGGGCGCGCACTCTCAACTGGGTTAAGAAACAGGCGCTTGCACCTGTCTGCACAGCAAGCACATCGCTCGTTGGGCCCTGTTACAAGGCGGCGTTTACTATTTCCAGACTTGAGCTTTACCACATCTTTCTCAATGTCAGCTGTCGCAGCACTGCTCCTCGTCCAGGTGGTGATGGGGCATGGGGGGTTTCCCCCATCGTTAGATCCTGGTGGCTTATTGGCGACGCGCCGGGTGTGGTGTTCGAACCGGGCTGTGCTGATGGTCATGATCTGCTGCTGCGGTCGTTCTTTCCCCCTCGTGCCGGCCGCAGAATGGGTGTGTCATGTCCATGCAGCCTATTCCCTGGCCGGAGCCGGATCCGCAGGTCGCGGCGGCGGTCACGGCGATGTACGGTTCCCGGAAGATGGAGCGGCCGCTGGCGGTGGAGGTGGGGGACCGGCTCGGCCAGTGGCTAGCCGATGAGGACTTCGCGGCTGCGTTCGGCATCCGCGGCCGACCGGGGTGGTCCCCGTTGAGGCTGGCGCTGGTGACGGTGCTGCAGCGGGCGGAGAAGCTGACCGGCCGGCTGGCGGCCGGGGCGGTGCGGGCCCGGCTGGACTGGAAGTACCTGCTTGGGCTGCCGCTGGAGGATCCGGGGTTCGATCACTTGGTGCTGTCTGAGTTCCGGGGCAAGGTGGGCGGGGCGGGGCTGGAGCAGGTGGCGCTGGACGCGCTGCTGGCGAAGCTGGCCGCCGATGGCCTGATCAAAGCCGGGGGGAAGCAGCGGACCGACTCTGCGCACGTGGTCGCGGCGGTGGCGGCGCTGAACCGGCTGGAGCTGGCCGGCGAAAGCGTGCGCGCGGCGGTGGAGGCGCTGGCCGCCGCGCACCCGTACTGGCTGGGGCAGAGGATCTGCGTCAGCGACTGGGCCAGCCGCTACGGCACGCCGATGACCTCCTGGCGGCCCCCGGCGTCCAGGGCGAAGCGGGATGAGCTGGCCATCGCGTATGCCCGGGACGGGTACGCGCTGCTGGAAGCGGTCTGCGGCAAGACGGCGCCGGCCTGGCTGCGGGAACTGCCCGCGGTGGAGGTGCTGCGCCGGGTGATGGTGCAGAACTACACCCGCACCATCACCGGGAACGGGCGGGAGGTGATCAAGCGGGGGGAGAAGGAACCAGACGGTGACGGTCTGCCGCCCGGCCATACCCGGATCGCCTCTCCCTGCGATCTCGATGCCCGGTGGGGCGCCAAACGGGACACCTTCTGGCCCGAGTGCAAGCTGCACGTCACCCAGACCTGCGATGACCAGCCGCCGTGCGGCTGCCCGGCCGCAGGCGAGGCCGGGACCGGCCGGCACGGCCATGACAAGGACTGCGCAGCCCCGGCGTTCCCGAACCTGATCACTCACGTGGCCACCACCGATGCCACAGTGCCCGGCAGCCAGATGACCGGCGTCATCCATGACGAGCTGGCCGGAAAGAACCTGGCCCCGGGGCGGAGTTACCCCGATTCGGGATACTCAGCGCCGCCCTGGTGGTCAGCGAGGCCGCCAGGCACGGCATCGCGCTCATCCGCCCGCTGCTGGCCGATACCTCCGCCCAGGCCCGCGCGGGCAACGGCTACGCCCGCGCCGGCTTCACCATCGACTACGGCAACCGCACCGTCACCTGCCCGCAAGGCAGGACATCCGCGTCCTGGACGCCGTGCACCCAGCGCGGCAACGACGCCATCGTGGTGCACTTCTCCTGGGCAGACTGCGGGCCCTGCCCGGCCCGCGCCCTGTGCACCACCGGGAAACGCCGCCAGCTCACCCTCCCCCCCGCGACCTCGCCGAAGCCCAGGCCGCCACCCGTGCCGCAGAAAAGACAATCCCGTTCCAGGCCGGCTACGCCCGCCGCGCCGGCGTGGAAGGCACCATGCACCAGGCCACCAGCCACGGCGCGCGCCGCGCCCGATACCGCGGCCTGCCCAAAACCCGCCTCGACCACCTCTACATGGCTTGCGTGCTCAACCTCATCAGGCTGCACGCCTACTGGACCGGCACCCCGCTGGACCGGAGCCGGATCAGCCACCTGGCACGCCTAGAACTCAGCCTCGCCGCATAACTGCGAATTAACCACCAGGGTCTCGCTAAGGGCCAAACCGGGCCGTTGTAGGTGGCGGCAGCCCGGCGAAGGTGATGCGACGCGAGCGGGTGAGGCGTGTCCATGCTCAAGTAGATCTCACCCACACCGGGGACTTCTCACCTCCACCATCAATCGGCTGGCTCCGTGGCCACTAGCTAGGCCTGCGCATCTGGCTGGGAATCATCTGGAGTGTCTGCACAGGCATCCGACTTGCGCAGCGTGTCAAGGGCTACGAGCAACCCGATCCAGCCAGCGAAGGCGACTGCAGGCTGGCCGGGACGGCTGACCTGTCCGCTGATCTGGTCAGGCGCAGAAGTCAACTCCAGTGTCAGTCGTACACATGATTCATCTGGTGTCACAGTCCTCCTTCACCGCCTGTGCCGGGAAAGCGGAAAATGATATTTTCCGGTCAGGCCTGCCAGCATCCTGTCCGGCACAGGGCTGGACAACATGGGGGGGTTGCCCGCCAGCTAAACAAGCGGCGCCTCACGGTGGGCCCGGGGGGTCACGTGGTGAATCAACGATTGCTGGAACGGGACGCGGTGTTCAGGGCGGTCCGGCCGGCGTTGCTGTCAGCCCGGGAAGGCCGGACGGCATCAGTGTTCCTGGTTGGGGAAGCGGGCTTGGGGAAGACCTCCGCGCTAGCTGCCGCAGTACGCCAGGCGCCAGGATTTCAGGTAGTGCGGTCCCGGGGGGAAGCGGCCGAGGTTTCGCTACCGTTCGGTTTCCTTGCTCAGATTCCGGACTGCGTGCAAGCCGAGGATGCGCGGGCACCGGTGACCGATCTGCCGGTAGCGGAGCGGGCGGCAGCGGCCTGGTACCGGCTACGACGGTGGGCCAGCGCAGACCGGCCAGCGCCGCTGTTGCTGGCGTTAGATGACCTGCACTGGGCGGACCCGGACTCGTTAACTCTGCTTCGGCTGCTGATACAGCAGGTCCGCGCTGTTCCCATGGCGGTCATTGCCACACTGCGTCCCTGGCCTTCGGCCGCGGCCGAACTGGTGGCAGAGGTTACTGCGGAACGGCTAGGGACAGCTGTGCGGTTGCGCGCGCTGACTCTTGATGCCTCCGCGGAACTGCTCGGCCGGCTCACCGGGGCCACGCCCGCGGCGGACCTGCTCGGCAGCCTGGAAGAGCTATGCGCCGGCAATCCCCTCCTGATTCACCAACTTGCACGTGACCTGCAAAGCCGAGTCGGGCTTACGGCTCCGAACGATGTCGTTGACCCGGGACGGCTGCTTCTGAGCAGGTTCACAGGCCTGGACCCGGCGGGGCTAGACTTCGCCCGCGCCGCGGCTGTCTGCGGTGTGGAGTTCCATCCACAGGTCGCCGCGGCGCTGGCAGGCCTAGCCGGCATGCAAGCACGCGACGCGCTGACTGGCCTTTGCCAAGCCGGCCTGGTTCGCAGCGGTGACCGCGGCCTCGCTGGGTTCACCCACGCCCTCTTGCAGCAGGCACTGTATGAGGACCTGCCCGAGCCAGTGCGCATCCAGCTACACGCGGCCACATTCGAATTGTTGTGGCAACAGGGCGCACCGGCCGCCGAAGCAGCCAGGCATGCCGTCGCAGGGCACCTGCGTGGAGACACCAACGCGGTCACGTGCCTGGAGCAGGCCGGGCTGGACGCCTCATCCCGCGGTGCCCTGGACGCGGCCACCCAGCAGCTGACCGCCGCCGTGGAGCTGGCGGGCCAGCGGGCTGAACCACGCCTACAGCTACGTCTCGCGGATGCTTTGCACGCGAGCGGTGCCCCCGCCCGCGCACTAGACGTCTGCAAGGCGCTACTGCGGGGACGCGAAGACCATCCGCCGCCGTGGGTCGCCGAGGCGTACCGGCTGCTCGGCCGCCTGCTGTACGAGATGGGTGAGATCGCCCAGGCGGGAGAATCGTTCGAACATGCCGCGCGGCAGGCTACCGGCACCAACCGGGAGCTAGCAGTGGAGGCGCTGCTGGAAGCGTCGCTATACGAGTTCACGCTAACCGGACCCCGGCGGGCGCTGCGCTTCGCAACCCATGCCTCTCACTTCCTGGGCCAACAGAGCGATCCAGAACTCGTCGCGTGGGTCACCGCTGCCCGCGGGAACGCCCGGATGATGATGGCTGACCCAGACGGCGCAGCCGACGTGGAACGCGCGGTAGCTACCGTCCCCCGAGGCACCGGATTGCGTGGGCTGCATGGCTCGGTCGTCTTCGGGCCTAGGTTCGCTCAGCTGCTGACCGCCAAGTTTCAGGAACGATTCACCGAGGCGAGCGAGGTATTCGAGCTGGCGATGGCCGAAGCTCGGCACGCTGAAGTACCGTTCGCCTTTAGCCTTTACGGAGTGGCCCATGCGGAAACCCTGGTCAGGCTCGGCCGGTTGACCGAAGCGCAGCAACTGCTCGAGCAGGCCATGGAAGACGCACCATGGCTGCCAGTGCGGTGGCCCTATGCGGCGATCGGCCTGGCCGAGGTTTCATTCGAGCTGGACAAGCCTAGCCGTGCAGCGAGTTACTGCGAACGAATCGAAGCCGGACTCCCATACCGCGAGAACACGCAGCCCATGCTGTGGATGTGGGTGTGGAGGAACCGCGCCAATCTAGCTCTCCACGCAGGGAACTCCAAAGCAGCTTGTTCGCTGATGCAGCGCGTAGAACAGGCCACAGAGCAATGCGGCCTGTACGAGCCGTGCGCCTTGCGCTGGGCCGATACCGCGATCATCGCCTACCTGCGAGCCGGCCGGCTGGCCGACACGCAACGCATCATCGACCAGTTGCTCACCCTGTCAAGCCGTCTACCGTGCCAGTGGCCCCGAGCCATCGCCGCCCGCGGTCAGGCGCTCCTCGCAGACCAGACCGGCGACTGCGACACCGCTCACAGATGCTTCAAACACGCACTCACTGCGCACGAGTCGATCCCAATGCCACTGGCCGAAACCGAGACTCGCCTCGCCTACGGCGGGTTCCTGCGGCGCACCGGAGCCACCACCGCCGCCCGCAACATGCTGCACCAGGCGGTCTACATCGCGGCCAGCATTGGTGCCGCCCGGCTGGAGCGGCTTGCCACCGAGGAACTGCACGCCGCCGGCGGAAGACGACGGCACAGCCAGCCGGACGCCGAAACGCTCACCCCCGTGCAACACCGGATTGCCACCCTCGTAGCAAGCGGACTGACTAACAGCGAGATCGGCAGGCAACTGCTGATCTCCCATCGCACCGTGGAACACCACCTCACCAACATCTACGCAGCACTCAGCCTCAGCTCACGCCGGCAACTACGCGACCTCATCAAGGCACGGACACTGGGCACAAACTCAACCACCCCGACGACCAGTCAAGATCACGGCTCGGTCTAAAGGGACTGGATTAACGACCTCTCTGCCGCCCACGCCTTGACAAAGAGAGGTGCCGTTTAACGAGACAGACCCATGCGCGAGAACCACTCCTTATGCATGCTTATAGGTGATTCCCAGGAACGCCGCCGTCCGCACAAGCCGCAAGGTGAGCGGCATCCGGCTTGAATGCGGGTGTTACCGGCCCGCTGATGGCCGGGTCCGGCTGTAGATCACGACGCCGGGAGCATACTACGACGCCTTTTCCGCACCGCTGGTGAGGAGGTCGCCACTGGCGGCCGACTCCAGGGCGGTGGCAGCGTCCGGGTGGCTGTGTGCCCAGGCTCCGACGAGTTCGGCAGCCATCGCCCGGACCCCCGGGCTGGCGTCACCCTGCAACATTGCGACGGCGGCTGGCAGCCTCTGGCGTGCGCGCCTTGGCCCAGAGGCTGCGCGTTGCGCGTACGGACCGGGTACTCAGCGCGGCGCCCGCCGTCTTGCCAACCCTCGCACATGCCGAATAGAGGATGTCCAACCGCCGACGACGGGGCGCGAGCAGCCTCATCACACTGACTCTTCGGATCCCCGTATTCGTAGGCGAATTAGGCTAGCACGGCGGTAAGACCTTGACGCAAAGGCACACGAGGACATAATTTCTGAGTCCGACAGTTCCCGCCCGCCATGGACGGTTTCTGAGCGGTGGCGATATGATTCGCGGAGCCGTCTCTTAGTGTCGTCGCGCGCTTCGCCAACGGGTTCCAGTAGTTCTGCAAGCGTTTTAGCCGCCACCTCGCCTATCCTACGTGTGCCGCGAGGAACGAACGCAGCCTCAATAGCGCCCCATACTCTAAGGAATGCGGCAATGTGCGTACTTTGTTCGAATGCCTCATTGTAGAGATCGAGTGATCTCTTTACATCTTCAGTGCCATGATACGACACCCATAGCGCTTCCCAGGCGGATGACAGACGCTTAACGTCCTGGCGCTCAAGCGAGTAAGGCTCGCTGCGATCGGTGCAGTATGGATCAACCCGGTGTCCAGTCCACTCAAATGGGCGCCATGTTAGACCTCCCTTATCGAACGGCGAGTTGGAACTCGCTGTAACAGAGTTCAGCCAAACTGGCTGAACTTTATATAGCCTAAGAACAGCGAGCGCTATGGCAAGTGGCTCCATCGCAGCGGCAGGTGCAAGGTGATGACGCCTGGGCTCTCCCCAGAGTCGAAGCTCAATACCATAACGAGCGGGCGGATTAAAATAGCGATCATTGTCGTCTCTTGGTTTCTCGATCTCTTCCTCGGCTAGAGGCCGGATCTTGCACCATTTAGAAAACGAAACCGAATCGATAGCCGGCACAATAAGATGCTTCACTGGTGCTACAAATTCCCAATCAAGGGTTTTGCGCAAAGCATAGTTACAAATCTCGCGCCATAGTTCTTCGAAGTCGCGCTCGGTGAGTTCAAGCCGCCCCAACGCGACCTGTCTCTCTACTGCTACGGTAATGTACCGCCTTACATTAACATCCAGAGACAGTGCCAGTTCGTCATCATCCTGACACCAGTCACGGCTATCTAGAAATCTGGATTCCAGTTCGGGGTCGGTGTCGATCATCTGTTTAAGGGCTTCATACTTATTCCGCCCCTCAGGCGAGAAAGAGCCGCTTCCAATTTTAACACCTTCCTGGTCAGTTTTTACCATGGCCAGGCGGTCCGCAATTACGGTCCGAAATAGAGTCTTTAGTTCCGGAGGAAATTTAGAGTCACGCTTCATGTCGGCACTGTACTCTATGTGCCAAGACTTGGCCCCAGTCGCTTACTCATCTGCCGCGATGAGGAACGCCCAGTTCGGTGATCGTTCGCGCTGTGGGTGCCTTGGCAGAGCAATGTGGTACCAGACCTGGCACCTACAGCCCTACGGAGCAGGCCGCAGCGTTAGAGGCCACGAGTAGGCCTGGCGATCGAACGGCGACCAGGGCTCCGGTAGTCGAATGCCATGCATTCCGCTGTCTGGACGACGAGGCAAGGGGTGGTGTGGAACCTGCGGATCTAGGGATGCGTGTACCACCATGACATATGATGTAGTCATGTTTCCACCAGCGTCCTTCGGTTCTGAGGGTGGCGTACCGGTATATGTCGTTCGTGAATGGGCGCCGGGCGTCGAGATGGTTCACGAGGTGTCCTCAGACTACGGCGCACCGCACTACACGCCTGTGGTTGAGTACGCCCCAGGAGTAAAGCTCATCATGCTTGATGGAGATGGGATGCTGGCTGCCGACCGGGCTCGCATGGTGCTCGAGCAGCAGATGCAGGCGGCTTCCTTCCGTTCTGCGGTCGCATCACAGGCTGGTGTCCCGTTGTCTGGGCAATCTGTTCAGATCCAGCTTCTCTTGCTTGGCTGAACTCTCATGAATCTTATTCAGTGGGAGTATGCGGTGATGTGGGTTCAGGTGACTGAGGTAACTGATCGGAATTGGACATTCGAGGCCAAAGCCTGGGTGGACGAGCAAGAAATATATAGTCGCACTCTGACGGATATGTATTGGTCGGCACCGCTCGCCGACATGGGCAAGGAAGGATGGGAACTCGTCGGAGTCTCGCCCGAAAATGCGCTGATGGGTTCCTGGATAAAGGGGTGGGAGACTCCCACGTCTCGGCCGGTGCGTATGAACTTCTTCTTCAAGCGGCTTCGACGCACTTGAGCCGAAACGAACCCGAACTGGCAAAATGCGAGACCGGAGTCTTTCTTTATGAGACCCAATCAGTAATGTCCCTCAGGATGGCTGCTTGACAGGCGGTCTCTCGCATTACTCTTGCCTGATCCACGTCGATTGGCCAGCAGAAGATCGCGTAGCCATGCACCATGGCTCACCTCGGCAACGTCCGGTTCTGCCGCGTTCCGCTCGCCTGCATGTCACCTGTCTGGACCTCGCAGCAGCAGGCGGTTCTGGCGTCCGCGGTCATGCCGGGGGTTAGGCTGGCGGCCATGTCGCTGGAGGATCTGCCCCTGGCGGAGTTTGCCTTCCCCGGGCCGCTGCGCGATCTGCTGGTCGCGGCGATCCTGGACGGCGCCAAGACCACGACGACCGGGCTGGTAGCCGATTACGAGCATGAAGGTGAGCCGCTGCCCCGCCCGGGGCTGCGGCAGGCGGTGGCCGATTCTGGCGGCCACCGGGTGGCGGTGATCGAGACGACCGCGGTGCGGGTGATCCGCCTCGGCGACGTTGATCTCGCTCATGCGCTGGGCGAAGGCGAAGGGTACCGCTCGGTCGCTGAATGGCGGGCTGGCCATGAACAGTTCTGGCATTCAGCCGACATGCGCAGGGCGCTTGATGACCCAGAATTCACGGTCAGCGACGACACCCTCGTCGTAGCCCAGACCTTCCGGCTGCTGCGGCACTGATTCAACGGACTCCACACTCATCTGGCCGATCTTGCATCAGTGATACATGCGACGGTGGACCCCCCACCTGCGCATCTCACGCAACATCGCGTAGGCGGCTGCTGCCAACGAGCGCTTCTTCCAGGCGGGTCACTTAGGTGCAATGACCTCGTGGAGAAGAACTCCAGCGGACCGCTGGGCACCCGGAATCGGTTGCCGACGTACACGGGCATTGCGCTGGCCTTCCACGCTCAGCCTTCTTCGTCAGCGTCTGCCACCGAGGTGAGCCGGTTAAGCAACTCGGCCCGCAACTCGGCCAGTGATACGCGACCAAGCGAGGGAACTCGCCAATACCGCCATCCATCTATGGAGTGGCCCACAGCAGGCTTTCCCGCGGCCGACGGGGTGGGGAACTTCTGCCCGCCAACCTGGATGTTGCCGTCATCGGTGATCATTCCTCGCGTCGTCTTGCCATTTCTTGTGAATTCGATCTCGGTGCCGCCGCCAAGGAGTCCAGCTTGGATCAGATCAGCAATCCTGACGCTGCGGCCCCCGAGGGTGTAATTGTTCTGCGTTGTCACGGTGCCGCTGGTGCTGTCACTGCCACCCCCGGTGGGAGCTTCTGATTCACGCTCGATCTCAACAAGTCGTCGCCCCGATGCCTCTTCGTACATTGATACACGCACTACATCAACAGGCAGCCCGCTGTCGATGAGGAACCGGAGGGCGTCCTGCGTTCGGGGATGGATATCGCGGGCCACCAATACCAGCCGGGGTGGGCGGCTGACGACTACTGGTGCGTCGGATTCGGTGAACTCGGGCCAGTCTTTGAAGAACGCGTCCGCCCCGTGGGTGTAGAGGGGAGCCATTTCATCGAGATTGGTGGAGCGTGCCCACCCTGCATACTCCAGTGCTTGCGAGAGCTGCTTGCGATCTACGTCTCGCTTGACTTCGATAACGACCACACGTCCCTGCCGGTCGAGCGCGAGGATGTCCGGCTGGCCTCCGTTTGGCAGTGGCGCATGGAGCCTGAGAGGAAAGAGTGGGTCTCCGGCGAAAAGTTCGAGATTGTCCCATGCGAGCTTCTCGATCTCCTCTTCGTAGAGTTCCGGCCCAGGCGTGACGTCTTGAATCTGCAGAAGAGCACCCCGCTCGTCGCGGACGTAGAGACCCATGGGCAACAGACTAATCAGAGGCGCAGCATCCGCATCTGAACCGTTGAGGTGGGTGACCAGGTCGACCGCTCATGCCGCGTGCCGGGTGTGGGTTGGGTTTCGGCCTGTTGCGTGGTTACCCGGCAAGGAAACGGCCTGCCTGGTCGAGGAACTGCTGGCGCTCGGCGAACAGGAAGAACATGTGGCCGCCACGGAAGAGCTCCAGCCGCGAGCCCGGGATGCCCGCATGCATCCGTTCGGCCAGGTCCACCGGCATCGACCTATCCCGCCGGCCGTGCATGATCAGGGTGGGCGCGCGGATGCCGCGCAGCCGGCCGGTGGCGTCGTAACTGACCGAAGCCTGACGCTGCCGCAGATAGGCATAGCGGGGCTGCGGGTACTTGCCGCGCAGCAGCCCGGCCCACCTCAGCGGCAGCAGCAGCCGCATCGGCCAGGACACGGTGACCTTCCCCCGCCCAGCCGCCGAGGTGCTGACCAGCACCAGCCTGCCCACCCGGCCCGGGCACGACAGTGCCAGCTCCAGCGCGATCCGCCCGCCCATGGAGATCCCCAGCACGTTCGCCCGCTCCAGGGACAGCACATCCATCAGCGCCACGGCATCCTGGGCCATCAGCCCGATCGTGTACGGCACATCGGGCTTCTCGGTACGGCCAGCGCCGCGATTGTCGAATGCCACCACCCGGAAGGACCGTCCGAACCCGGCAATGACCGGCGCCAGCAGCGTGATGTCGGCACCCAGGCCGTTAATGAGCAGCAACGGCTTACCCACGCCATGCTCCTCGTAATACATAGTGATGCCATTAACCCGCGCCGTGGGCATACCGGGCAGGGTAGCAGCCCGGCCTCGCAACACACGGATTTGCCGCATGGGGTGGGGTTCGATCGGTCAGGGCTGCGGCCATGTCAGGGCTGCGGCCAGACCTGCAGGGCGCGGAAAGGGCAGCCATCCTGCAGGTACCCCGGATCCTCCCAGGTGAAGCAAACCCGCTGACCGGCGTGCAGCTCACGGTAACCACTGGCTTGGATGCTGGAGAAGTGCACAAAGCAATCCCCAGCCACCTCAGGCGCGACGATCACGCCCCAGCCCTCGTCAGCATCGAACCACTTGACCACGCCAGCCACACGGCTCTCTGGGAGCGGACGCTTCTTCGCCACCCGCCGATTCTGCCACCGGCCCGGCAGGTACTGTCGACCTCTATTGCCGCTGACCGGTCGTGGGTGGGGCTATCCGCGCTGGCCTGCTGACGAAACGGCGGCCGGCGGCCTGGCTTGGGCCCTAGCCTGCGCGCTGCGGGCGTAATGCTGGGCGAACCGGCGCAAGATGGCGGGCGGGTCGGTGACGGTGCTGCCAAGGACCTGCGCCTTGAGTTCGCCGGCTTGTCTGGGCTGGAAGTAGCCGGCGTGTTTGTAGACCTCGATCCGGGTGCACAGGCTGGCCGCGTCCAGTTCGGGATGGAACTGGGTGGCGTAGACGGCCGAGCCGATCCGGAACGCCTGCACCGGGCACGTGGGGGAACTGGCAAGCAGGACGGCGTGCTGCGGCAGCACGCTGATCGCCTCTTTATGGCCGACGAACGCGTCAAAGGTGGCGGGCAGCCCGCGCAGCAGGGGGTCCTGCCGGCCTTCGCGGGTGAGCGTGACCGGGACTGAACCGACCGGTTCGGCGTAGCGCCGGTCGACCACTGCCCCTTGGTGGCTGCCGAGCGTCCCGATGCCGTAGCAGGCCCCCAGAAACGGGAGGTCCGCGCTGATCACCTTTTCGAGCAGTCCGCGCAGGTCGGCCTCGACCCGCCGCTGCACCGGCGACTTCGATCCCTCTGGGTCGCTGGAGGTGAACGGCCCGCCGCCCAGCAGGATCCCCGACCAGTCCTGCAGATCGACGTCGCCCAGCGCCCGGCGCTCCAGCCGGTGCCGGCGCAGGTCGCGCTCGTCCAGCCCGGTGCAGGCCAGAAACGACTCATACTCGTTATCCGCGGCGGCATCCTCAGCGCGGGTGGCCAGCAGCAGAAACGGCTTCACAAGATCACCTTAGTCAGTTCAGGCCGCTGGCTCAGCCCGTCGGCCAAGCCGGCGGAACCTGGACGCGCACAGGTGGCGGCGCTAGGCGGGGCGGACAGCTACGCGACCCGGCTGTTGGACTACGAGCACCCCGGCCGCGACCAGGTGGCGTGGGTCATCGGCCGACTGCGGGCGGACCCGGCGCCGCGCTCGGCAGCGATGACCACGTTCCAGCCGCACACCGACACCAGATACATCCCCTGCGTCAGCCTGCTCGACTTATGGCTGCCGGGCGGCGCAGTCGACTGATCGCCTACGCGCACAGCATCGACTTCGGGGCCAAGGGCTACGACAACCTGGCCGGACTCGCGGCGCTGCAGCGGCACGCGGCCGGCCAGCTCAGACGGCCCGTCGGGCGGCTGATCATGATGGTCAAGCCGGCGCACGCCTACAAGACCGAGCGCAGCTACGTGCTCGCCGACCCCGAAGCTGCGGCCGGGTCAGGCCAGCCGCCCGATGGCAATGGGCAGCGAGGTGAACCCTGACGACAGGGGCGGCGAGAACTGGAAGGCGACCGGCTGGCCATCGTCGTCGACCTGGAAGTTGATGAAGCCCGACGCCACCCCGCTGGGCCACGGGCCCGAGCCGTCGCCGCGGGTGTCGTCGAAGTGCGGCACGATGGCGGAGTCGAGGCAGCTGGCGAGCACCGAGTCGGCAGGGAGTCCGGTGTTCTCGCCTCCTGCGAGTCCGTCACGGTCAGTGATCCTGCCTCGACATCTCCGGAGCGCACACTGCCGCCGTTATGCGCGGCGATGCAGCAGCCGATGCTCCCGCGTCGGCTGCGCCCGAACTGCTGATCTGGTTGGTGATCCTTTTCACCGGTTTGGCAGGCGGCGTAGCCCAGATCCGATTGATCCGGACGCACCCGCTCGCACATGCCGAGGAGAAAGCCGTCTATTGGCCGCAGTCGACAGGACTAACATGCGATCGGCCACAATAGTAGCCGTTCAAAAAGCTTCGAGATGGGCCGGCGACAGGACGAGAGTCGTAGACAGGCGTCAATCAGTCTGGCCACTATGTGAAGCGGTGTTAGTCTCCCGGAGTCACGTACTCGGCGCCAACGGACATCTCGCCCGATGCGGCCATTGAGACGGCCTGGGTGATGGAAATGCCCAAGGAACCGGAGATGGCGACAGTCTGTTGGATACTGACTTTCGACAGCGTCAACTGGACGCCTGCTACATCCACAGATGGTCGAAGCACCTCCAGGCAGCGGTCAACGATCTGGCGCAGGAATTCGCGTATCCTGTCGTTCACGGCCTGGCGTACGAAGTCTCCGACCTCCCTTGCTTCGGCGATGATTGCCTCGACCTCGGCGACAGTTCGCGCCGCAAGGTCGAGGGCGACGTTTGGACCCTGCCGGAACGCCACTGACACAGCAAACTGAACCTTCTCCCAAGCGCGCTCCACGAATCCTTGGGCTGCGTCTACCAGGCCACTCATTTCCAGCAGCGGTGAATCTTCTACCCTGCTTGCGGCTTGCAATGCCTGTTCAAACGCTTCGTCTCCGATGCCAATGGTCACCAGCATTGTCGACTCCTAGTTTCCCTGGATCGGAAAGTCTGGCGCCCGCACATCCCAGCGACCAGACCGGTTTGCAACCAGCGGAATAAGTGCGCCCAATTCGTTCACATGGATGTCCAGCCATGAATCGTCGCCCGCCCTGTGCCCACTGCGGAGCAGAGCGCAAATGAAGTCGTACTTCAGGCCTCCTTGCGACAAGGCGTCGAGGCCATTACGGCTCAATTCGTCAGTGACATCGACGCCGAGCAGGGTCGCGGTAAAACCAGACCAAAATTCGTTCACGGTATCGGCTGGATTAGAGATTAGAGTCACCAACGTGCGTACACGCTCTGCCCACCCGTTGGCATCGACTGGGTGACCTTGTGTGTGCCATCGGTCAGTGGAGTCCAACCAGTCCGCAGTTCGACTAACGCACTTCGCAACGGGCGCGACGACCGTTCGTTCGAACTGCAAGGCAGGCGGGGCGTGACGCTGCCACTCAAGATCGTCGATGAACCCTTGGCCCACCTCGCCACCGCCTGCGGCGCCCGTGCGTTCAACATGACTCCACGCCCCATACCGGAGGACGAGATAATTGCTGCCGAACCCCCGCAGGCCGACTTCATCGTTCGAATGCAGGTCGGCAACCCTGGAGACGTCTATTCGTGGTTCGCCAATGCGCTCAATTTCATGTCGAAGCTGGATAATCGAATCGGCATCGAGTACTTCCGAAGAAAGCGAGTGACTTGCCTCCAGCCCCATTCTCGGCATCCTCGCCTGGATCGAGATGACGAGGCGGTCGGTGTGAGGGATCATGAAGCGTGACTTGGCTCGGGCCAGTACGCAGACCGATGTAGGCTGGAGAATAGAATCGACGATTTCGCCAAGGGCTATACTTCCTAGTTGGCGCGCCGCAGTGGCACGCAAGGTCTCCCGTAGTGACTCCGCCTCAGGGTGCTCGACTATATCGTCCCAGGTTTCGGCTTGGCGGTAGCGATCGAGTCCGTCTGATTCAAATATGTCGGAAATCTTCCCGTTAACCCAGTAGAAGGGACGGCTCCCGGGGGTGGCGTATCGCGTAATGGTGGACCTCAAGTCCTCTTCGGAAATTGAGGCAATAGTGCGAAACCAGGAGATGCGCCGTGATACTGTCTCGGCCTCGAACCTGGGAAGGCTTAGCTCGAGTGATGGGATAGCTTCATCCATGCCGAACCTAGTCAGGTGCACCAGCACCCGACTGGCCTCTTCTCCGGACAGTTCCGGCATGCGGCGGCGCCAGGAAGAGATCACCGCTCGAACAGCCAAATAGCCGAGCAGGTAGGGGTCGGCGGGATTGCGCATATAGTTCAACAGCTTCGTCGCCCCAAGGCGGTCGACGGCATTAGCATAGAGTTGCTCGGCACGTTGCCAGGACGACACGTCTGAATCGTCAATATTGAGTAGCACGGAGAACGCGGGATCGTAAGAAGCTTCATCGTCTGTAGGGCGACTTAGCTCGGCGTGGACTGCGACGCCTTCGAGCCAAGGCCGCCACGCAGACACGAGGATCTGCGACTTCCGGAAACACTCGAGTTGCCGCTCCCCCAAAGTGAGTAGTTTCAGATCACCAGGTTCGAGTTCGGCGGGTCGCCCCTGAGCCATTTGAGACGCCACCTCTTCATAGGTCGAGGCGCCCTCGGTTAGCATCTGTATCTCCATGCGCAGCGCTTCCAACCGAAGCGCTGACAGAACCATCAGCAGGTTTCCTCTAGCACAGAATGCGTGGGTGATCTCGTGGCGCAGGGTCAGGCGCAGGTTGTCGCTCTGCTTCGACACCCATGCCGCCGTTCCGATGGGAACGGCGCGTTCCAGGCCAGGATGCACGACAGCCAATGTGTTCCAGTCGACATGCGCCCACTCCGTGCGGTTTGTCCTGTCCAGATCCTCGTAGGCCTGATCGATCAAATCGAACCGCACGGGCGCATTCACGCCGACCTCCTTACGCAAGGCCGAGAGGAATGGAGTCGAAGCGATCAGGTGCCGGATTTCACCGAGAAAGGGATCCTCCGCACAATTATTATCGACGTCAAACTGGGCACGCTCGGCCGCTTCGAGTGCCAGGAGCTTGTCTACGCTACTTTGGCTCTGATTAGCGCGGGCCACGAGGCACTCGGCGATGCGAATACGGGCCGTACAGCGTACATCGCGACGACCGACGTCGGCAGCCAGGTTCTCAAGCAAAGTCGCAGCGGAGAATGATATGGCGCCGTCGACGGTGGAGAGGTCACATGCAACGCTGGAATGGTGTATCGCCCAATCATTGCTTCCGTCGTAGCGCGCCAGCTCAGCTAGCCTCAGGTGAGCAGCTGCGCCTTCGTCGTCCGGCAGTCGCCGGTCCGCGACCCGGTCGATGCTAAGAAGCGCGCGTGCCGCAGACATGACGACCTCTGTCGGGTGGTCGGTGACGCCGCGCGCCAAGAGCACCGTCTGCACCATGTCCGCAACCTCACCTACGGCGCGAGGTACTACGTCGATGATCCTCAGCAAAAGATGCGCCAGGCAGGCCGGGCTGGAGCGCACCTCAGGCTCAGTGAGTAGCACTGCGAGCGAGCCCTCGGCGGCCTCGATGGCTCCCAGTAGACGATTAAATTCGGCCACAGTGCCGGGGGCGTCTAAATCCAGCGACATCAGAGACGCCTTCACGCCCCTGAGCTGTTTCGAAACGATGACGTCATTCACAACCTGCACGCTACTACAGACTGCCGTTCCTTCCTTCGCGATCAAAGCTCGTCTTGCGTACACGCGGAAGGAGAATCGGCCCAGGAGTAGACACGTTCGTGTCCTCCTCCTGAAGGACCCTCAAGCAGCTCTTAGAGCCTGCTTGAGAACCTGCCTGAAGATCTCTTACCGTTGGTGTTACGGCGGCCGAAGATCGCCAGCAGCCCGGTCAGATCGTCGGCGTTCCTGGCCACGGCGCATTCGGGGCCGATCAAGCCAAAGCTGCGAGCCGTTGGAGCGAACTCCCTCGCTGGTTCCAGCGCGTCCCGTACCAGGTCCGGATCCAGTGCGGCGGGCTGGCCCGTAGCCTGTGCCAGGTCCCACGTGTGCACGAGGAACTCCATGGGGTACCGCTCAAGGAACCCGCCCAGCGGCACCGGCCCACCCCAGGGCTGCGGCACAGGCCGGGCCAGCGCTGCCGGGTCCAGCGCCGCCATCATGTCGGCCCGCGCGGCGCGCCAGGTGGCCAGCGGATCATTTCCGGCGGCCGGTCCCGGATCGGTTGCACTGTGTGCTTCGTCGCGCCCAGTCGCGTACGCCTCCACTGCCCGCAGGTCACCGATCACGTGACCAGCGACATCGGCGGCGCGCCAGCCCGCGCACGGCGACGGCGCGTCCCAGTGGTCAGGCGCGACTCCAGCTAGCACCGCCTCAAAGCCATCGAGCGCACGGACGAAACCATCCAGAACCATGTCAGACAGTATCTGCCGGGATGGCCAGCTCCGCCCCGGTCTGGGGAGAGCGGTGTGCCACGCGGTCCATCACCAGCACCAGCACCTGTTATCTCCGCCATCAAGGATCTCTAGCGCAGGCCGGACGTATGCGGATCCTGGGCAGGGTGCGGCGTGTCGCTGATGTGACGCAAGAGGCCCCTGGTAATCGCATGGGTGTCGAATCCAGCGCGATGCCAGGAGCCTTGCGTGCCGTTCTACCCTGCCGCCGATGAGCGTGTCCAGCCAGCCCCGGCCCCTGGCGCGGTGGCGTGCCGGTGCTGCCCGGGTGGGCTCTCCCACAGCACCCGCGCGCGCCGCTACCCCTCGGACATGAGCGAGGCGGAATGGGGGGTGTGCGAGCCGCTGCTGCCGGCCCCGGCATGGCTGGCCGGGCGCGGCGGCCGCCCCGCCACCCGGTGCATGCGCGACATCGTGGATGCGATCCGCTACTTAACCCACAACGGGCCCGTGTGGCGGGCCCTGTCCACCGACTTCCCGCCCGCGGGCACCGTCTACTGGTGGGCAGATAAATGGCAGGCCGACGGATCTACCGAGCGGATGCACGATGACCTGCGCGAACGCGTCCGCGCCGCCGCCGGGCGCACGAAGCAGCCCAGCGCGGCGGTCATCGACTCGCAGTCGGTGAAAGGCTCGGAGATGATCGCCCGGACCCGGCGCGGCTACGACGCGGGGAATTATCTCGGGTGGTCGGTTATGCCGGGCGGGATGCCAGGCGGCTGGCTGGCTGGGACGCAACCGGCGGGAACGCCGTCATAACTACAGGTCTTCGAGGAAGGCGAGCAGGCTGTCGGTGGGTTTGTATCGGCCTGAGGGGGTCTGGTGGGGGGCGGTGCGGGCAAGGGCTCGTTCCTTCATGGCCAGGTCGGCGTGGAGGTAGATGTCGGTGGACTTGGTGCTGGCGTGTCCGAGCCAGAGCGCGATGGTGGCGGTGTCGATGCCGGCCTGGAGCAGCGCCATGGCCGCGGAATGCCGCAGAGTGTGCGGGGTGACGTTCTTGGACGCGAGTGCTGGGCATGCCGCCGCGGCGGTGGGCAGGTATTTGGCCAGTAGGTCAGCGACGGCGTCTCGGCTGAGGTGCCCGCCGCTGCGGTTGGGGAACAACGGGCCTGCCGGTGCGGCTCGCCGGCGGGTGATCCACTGGTGCAGCAGCCGGGCGGTGGGTTTGGTCAGCGGGGTGCATCGCTGTTTCCGGCCTTTGCCTATGCAGCGCAGGTGAGCGCCTGCGCCGAGGACGGCGTCGGCGCAGGTCAGCGAAGTTAGCTCGGAGACGCGCAGGCCGGTCTGAATGGCGACGAGGAGCAGGAGGTGGTCGCGCCGGCCCAGGGCGGTCGTTGTGTCCGGAGCGGCCAGAAGCGCGTCGATTTCCGGCCGGTTCAAGAAGCACACCTGGGTCGAGTCGTGCCGCTTGTGAGGGATGGCCAGGACGCGCTGGATGAGCAGAGACTGTTCGGGGCAGCGGAGAGCGGCATAGCGGAACAGTGAGTGGATCGCGGCGAGCCGGGCGTTGCGGGTGGTCACGCTGTTGCTGCGCTGGTGTTCGAGGTGGTCGAGGAAACCGCCGATGTACGCGGCGTCGAGATCGGTGAGCCGCAGCGCCGAGGGCGGGCGGCCGAGTCGCTGCTGGGCGTGATGCAACAGCAGGCGGAAGGTGTCACGGTAGGCGGTGACGGTGTGCTGGCTGAGTCCGCGCTGGGCCAGGCGCTCGGTGAAGAAGCCCTGCATGACGGGGGCGAGGGTGGTCACGCTGGTTCCTTCCATGCCGCGTCCAGGCGGGTGGCGGCGGCCGCCATCAGCTCCGGGCAGGCGTGCAGATACCAGTAGGTGGTCGCTGGGCTGATGTGCCCCAGATAGGTGGACAGCGCCGGGAGAAGGTGGGGCACGTCCAGGTCCTGGGAGTACCAGGTCACCAAGGTGGCGACCGCGAAGGAATGACGCAGATCGTAGAGACGCGGCTTGGGGGCGGCGGGGGGTGCCTGGATCCCAGCAGCCCGCAGCAGGCGGGAGAAGGTCTTGCTGGCGTTGGTGTGGTTGAGGCGGGTTCCGGCTCCCGAGAGGAAGAACGCCGGGGTCGGCGGGTCCGGGCAGAGCTCGTCCCGTCGCTGTGCGTAGGTTCGCAGCTGGCCGGTGGCGGTGGGGTGGAGCGGGACCAGCCGGGACTTGCCGAACTTGGTGCCCTGGATTATCAGGACTCCCTCGGCGAGGTCCACCTGATCGCGGTCCAGCCCCATCGCCTCGCCGGTCCGCAGCCCGGTCACCGCCATCAGGCCGATAAAGGACCCGAAGGTCGAGGCCCGCAGCGGTGAGGCCAGAGCACCAGCCGCGCGCATCAGCGCGGCGATCTGGCCGGGCGAATACAGGTAAGGTGTCGTCCGCCGCTCCTGGCGGGGTAGCAGATCTTCCGGCGGAACCTCGGTGCGCTCGTCGGTGACCGCCAGATAGCGGGCGAAGACACGCACCACCGTCAGCCGTGCCGCCCACCATGACGGATCGGCGTCACGGGGCAGGGTCGCCCACTCCAGGGCGGCCCCGGCCGTCAGGTGCGCCAGGTCGCGCCCCTCCAGGAAACCGGCGAACTGCCTGAGCAGCCGGCCTTCGGGCCGCAGCTTGTAGCCCAGGCCGCGCCGCATCGCCAGGTACTCCTCGGCGGCCTCCCGCATGGCGCTCATCGCTCACCTGCTCCCGGCCACGGCCGGGCGACCGCCGCAAGCGCGGCCCGGTCGACCTTGGCGTAGATCGCTGTCGTGTCCTCGCCGTGGTGGCGCAGCAGCTGCGCGACCTCGGCCAGGTTCCCGCCCTGCGCCAGTACCTGGGAGGCAGCGCGATGCCGCAGCTGGTGCGCGCCGACCGCAGGGATACCAGCGCGGCGGGATGCGCAACGGGTGACCATGACGGCCGACTGGCGAGACATCGGCGCGTCGGGACCACACGAGCGCAGGAACACCTCCCGGCGTAGCGATGGGCGACGGCCCTGCCGCAGGTAGCCGGCGAGCGCGGCACCCACGTCTGCGGGCAGCGGCAACCGGTCAACCCGGCCGCCCTTCCCGTGGATCACCAGTTCACCCGCCCGCCAGTCCACGTCATCCAGGCGCAGCGCGGCCACTTCATGTGCCCGCAGGCCCAGCCGTGCCATCAGCATCAGCACGGCGAAGTCCCGGCACCCGACGCTGGTGGCCTGATCACAGCTCGCCAGCAGCATGGTCACCGTGCCGCTGTCCACACCCGCCGGCAGGTTGCTCATCCGCCAGCTGGCGACCGACGGCACCGCCTCCGCCAGATCCCGGTCGATGACCCCGGTCACGAACAGGTATCGCAGCAGCGACCGCACCGCGGTGGTCGTCACCTTCATTGACCCGGTCGCATAGCGCCGCGATTCATCCACGATGAAACCGGTGACGGCAGCGGGCTCCAGCCGATCCAGCCGCAGCTCTCCCTCTTTGACCTGCACTCTCAGGAACCTGCGGGCGACGTCCACGCGCTGGCGTGCCGTCCGCTCGGCGAGCCGCCGCTCGCGATGCAGATAGAGGCGGTAGGGCCGCAGGGCGCGCTCGACCGGGCAGCCGGTCTCCTGGTATTCCTCCCGCGGGATCACACCGATCTCCCGCAGGTACCCCAGCTGCCGCCGCAACGACCGGAGCGTCACCCACCGCCGGTAACCACCCTCCCGCCGGGCCTCGGCGAACCGCACGACCTGCCGCGAGGTTAGCTCCGCCGCAGCGATGCCTTCTGATTCCAGCCAGCGGCTCAGGTGCGCCAGCACGTACGCGTTGTCCTGCGCGACCCGCGGCGCGTAGCCCAGCACGACCAGCTCCGCCCGGAACCCGGCCACGTACGACGCCAGCGGACCCGGCACCCGAGCCGGATATCGATCAACCATGCCTGCCTCCTTCGACGGACTCACGAAGAAGACGCACTCACGCGATTATGACGGCGTTCCCGCCGGTTGCGTCCCAGCCAGCCAGCCGCCTGGCATCCCGCCCGGCATAACCGACCACCCCAGATAATTCCCCTTATCCCGGCACCGGGATAACGCCAAGAAGATCAATGGAACCAAGCGGCACATCGCCGTCGATGCGCTCGGCCTGCTGCTGACCGTCCTGGTCACCGCCGCGTCCGTCCAGGACCGCGACGCCGCCCGGCCGCTGCTGTGGAACCTGCGGTGGGCCTTCCCCTCGATCAAGCTCGCCTGGGCCGATGGCGGCTACGCCGGGAAGCTGGTCACCTGGGCCAAGACCCGCCTGGGCCTGACCCTGCAGATCGTGAAACGGCCCGATGATCTGCACACCTTTAAGGTCTTGCCCCGCCGGTGGGTGGTGGAGAGGACACTGTCGTGGATCACCCGCCACCGGCGCACTGTCCGGGACTACGAGCGACTGGCCGCCCACCACGAAACCTACGTCTACTGGTCCATGATCATGATCATGACCCGGCGGCTCGCTCGCCCGCCAGCCGCCGCAAAGCCGCAGGCCGCATGAGTTCTCAAGCAGCCACTTAGCTGAGGCGGATATCGCAGGGCTGGTGACGACGGAGCCACCCATGCCCGCTAAAGGTTGTGATTTCCGGTCAGTCGTTCAACGCCTGAATCCTTATAACGCCGAGGGCGGCAGCAGGGTCTCCCTGCCGCCGCCCTCGAACCGGCTCGCTAACAGGCCGGGCGGGACTGCCGCGCCGTTAGCGCCGGTGTAGAGCCAGGCTGGCCGCCCGTTGCCTGATCGCCCGTTAGCCAGTCGTCGCCGGTGGGCTAGTCGGCGGTGCTGACGTAGAAGTAAGCCGACCAATGGGTGCCAGCCCCGTTCTGTGCGCCAAGCTGGAACGTGTAGCGCTTGCCCGGCTTGAGCCCGCGGACCGTCATCGACGTCTGGCTGGCATTGACCGACGGGCCGTTGACCCAGGCGCCGTTGGCGATCCGGTACTGCGAGACGATCGTAGTCGCGTTGTTCGCCGGGTTCGTCCATGTCAGGACGGCACTCGTCGTCGTCGCGGACGTGTCCCTACCGTTGGTCGGCTCCGCCGGCAACGACTGCCGCACGGGCGCGTGGATCACCCCGATGGTGGTGAAACCCTTCCCCGTGTTGAGCGTGAACTTGTCGTTCACGAACGTGCCGTAACTGATGGTTTGTGACCGCTGAGTGTTTTGGTTGACGAGGGTGATGGCAGAGCCCTTGACGTCGCTGACGACGGCGGCGTGCCCGGCGCTGTTGCCGCTGTAGTCGAAGCTGATGACGTCGCCCGGGGCCAGGTAGGTAATCGACCCCTGGCGTTGCTGACTGGTGAGTCCGACGGCCGAGGCTTTCGCGCCGTATAGCTCGTTCCCGTCGCCATACCAGGTCGCGGTGATCCAGCCCTTGGCGATGTAAAGCCGGTTGACCAGCTCCACGCACTGCCACTCCAGACCGGATTCAACGGATTTTCCCGACGGGGTAGTGGCGTAGTTGTAGCAGGAGCTCGGGGCGACATACGTGCCGTACGGGAACCCCGCATCATCGTTGGAATATACCGGCACGCCGGTGAACCCCGGCCACGCTGCCGACAGGTACTCGCTCCCGAAGTCACCCGGCTGCCCCGCGCACTTGGTGGTCGCTAGAGCCGGCGGGGCGGGCGCACCCGCCACCGGCACGAAGGCGCCGACAACCAGAGCCGCGGCCAGCCCCCAGGCCCGCAGTCCGCGCGGTCGGCCGACGGAAGCCATCCCTCGCGGTCCCTCCTCCCCGATCCTGCGCCTGCCCCTGATGCCATCTCGGATCAGTCCCAACGCCCCACCCTCTTCTCGGAGAACCACGGGTACGAAAACGATCAGCGATCAGCATGAAGGATTGATCGCCTTCCGCGCATCCTGCACCCCTATGCGCACTTCACGCACCCTTGAGCAGGTGAGAGCGTACCGACGAGTCTCAGCGAAAAACAGGAATTCCATGAAAGCCAACGAAACGAATGGATAACGATCGCCACGAATGCGGACAAAACCCTCACACGGTAAGTTCGACCGCTGTTGCGTCCGGTGCTATCGCCAGGGATTAACCTACGGAGGTCTCAGGTCAAGATTGCGGGTCAAAAGCAGCGGGGCACGGCGGCGGGGCGGACATTTCGCTCATCCGGTCATGAAATGCCACCCGGAACTGGCGACCCGCGATCCTTGGCAGGTACCCCATAGGGGTATGATCCGACGGCACAGAGCCGGGCCCCGGACCTTCAACTTATGTAACACCGCTATCAGTATTTCCCGGCTACCTCCGCGCCGACCGTAACAGCACGATCTGCGCTCAACTGGAGGCCCTAGCCGGTCCAGCCAACAGGCGCTCGTAATCGGCGTTCGGTAGTAGGTCCGGAGCGGCAAGTCCGGGAGGCTGGCGACCGTCTGTGATGATCTGCGGTGCCTTCCTTATTGCCGCCAGTGAACAGATCTGATAGCCGCCCAACATGGACGAGCACCTTGGCCGCGTGGCGGTAGGAGCGGCATAACCTTACCTTGATCAGTACTATGAGGTGAGCTCAGCACAGCGGGAGGGGAGCATGGCGCAACGGGTTACGGTCGCCTTGGAAGACGATATGGATGGCGGACCGGCGGATGAGACCGTGCGGTTTGGGGTCGGAACTACCGAGTATGAGATTGACCTGAGCGAGAAGAACGCCGCACGGCTTCGTGCGCGACTGGCTCCCTTCGTCGAGCACGCCCGCAGAGCGGGGAGAGGGCAGCCTCGCCGGTCCGCGCGGACCGGAGCGAGCCGTCAGCACAGCGCCGATGTCCGCGCTTGGGCGTTGGGGCAGGGCATCACGATCAGTGAGCGGGGCAGGATCCCGGCGAGCGTTGCCGCTCAGTACGAGGCCGCATCCGGGGGCCGTTAAACACCTCCGCCGCCCGGCGCGGAGCCAGCCGGTCTGGTTGCGCACACCTGACCGGCGAACGCCCTATCGTGCCGATGTGAGTATCTGATCCGCCCGCATATATATATGCACGCCGTGGCATACGAATTCAATTTAGTTCATGCAGGCTGAGTAAAGTTTATCTCATTGTGTGACCACTTTTGAATCAGATCGACAAATGGCGCCGGGATGGGGAGGATTGGAATTTTATCGTTCCACTGCCCCCATCTGCGCAGGATATAGTAGGATGCCTCTCTGAGCGGCCCAAACCGATCTGGACCGCCTTGCGGCAGCGATCTTACTTCGGTGCCTTCACTGGCGATTAGCAGTACCGCGACGGCACCGAGGTAGGTGATGGGATCGAGGGGAAATGATGGGGTGAACTTTTCTACCTCGTCATTCCAGGAGTGGTAGTCCCACCACGCTTGCGCCGGACCGGGCACCCATGGCAGCTCCGGATTCTCGACCAGAAAGCGTCCCACTGAGGAAAATTCTTCGAGAATCGCCGGCAGGTCTTCGGCGCTAAAGGCACGGGACGTGCCTTGCGCCAAGTCGACAACCTTGCTCACCAGGTGAGACGCCCAATGGATTTCGAATATTCCCGTGGGCTGAACTTGGACAAGCGGCATGATTCCACCGGGCATTTTGAGCGCGTGCTCTGTTCTGATGAGTCCCCACAGCAGCGCCGCATACCGCATTTCCATGCTAGTTCCGGCGGCAGCGACGATCGCGCTGGAATACGTCTGCGCTCTCTGCTTCGCCCATTCATACCAGAAACCCTCAACTACCTGCGACGGAAAACTAGGTGCCCAAGAAGCGTAGGGCAGCCAGACCGCCAACCGCAATCCGTCTAGATGAATTGCGGGATCAGCGGAGCCGACCATCGCGGCGATTCGCTTATCAATCTCGTCGCTGACGACGTTGCAGCACGAAGTACTGCTGATGATCAGCCAAGATAGTGGCGAATATCTCAGGGGATCACTCGCTGGACCGTTGAAGAGGTTGGCAAGTACAGCGTCGGTTAGGTCGCGCACGGTGCCTGGAGACGGCTCAACGGAGCGGAGGGACCTAGCCAAATATTGCAGTATGCCGCTCCGGCTCTTCGGTGAGCGATGGCGGCGATCGCGGAGCAGGGCGGAGTAGACGCGGTCAGCTCCCTGGTCGCTGGTCCGGTCTTTGATCTGGACGGCTAGCTCGCTGACTACCTCCCACTCCTGCCGGGCAATGTGGGTGGCGAGGGCAGCAGCGAGCCGTTCCGGGGTGTCGCATCGGTAAGCCAGGTGTGCAGCGGAGAAGTACTCCAGGAATGTGCGATGCGTGAAGGAGTAGAGAACCTCGCCGGCAGCCGTGGTGCCGGCATCGCTCAATACCCACAAGCGGCCGCGGCAGAACTCAACGAATTCGGCAGCTGCCTCACGGGCATCGTCCTCGGACTCGAACCCCCGGCCGTACAGAAACGCAGTAGTCTCGTTGACCAGCTCGTGTTCCGTAACAGCAGGCTGGGCCTGGTCGCGGGTGAACAGCCACCACGCCAGATGGCGGAGAGCGGGTTCGAGGTGGCGTGCAGCGCGGAGTTCCAGATGAATCTGCCGCCGGGCATCCCACTTGCGGAAAAGCAGGCTGGCGCATTGCTCGTAGATCTCAGCGCGGCTGCGGGGGAGCGATCTCTCACCGCGGTAGAGGATGCACATCAATGCGAGCATTAGCGGGTTGGCGCGGAGGTCAAGAACGCTGCTGCTTTCGTTCATGAACGCGTTCGCCCAGCGCACCGATTCGCTTGTCTCGAAGCCGTCCTCTTGAGCGAACCATTTTCTGACATACTCACCTACCTGATCCTCGGTGAACCCGCCAAGCCGGTAACGAGAGAACTGACGGTCATCTAGGCGCGCTTGGTCGTAGCCCACCTGGCGGGAGGTAACCAGCACAGGGGCAAGGGGGTATTCAGTGCAGAACCGTTCAACGATTGCCGTCACCTCTGCCCGGCGAGTTGCATCAGGCAACTCATCCAGCCCGTCGAAGATCACTACGGCGCCGCCTGTCAGCAGAAGATGAGTGACGACACCTGGCGGGGCCGGGCACTGGTAGAAGACTTCCAGCTTATGCTCGATATACCCCACCACAGACCGCTCAGGCGGGACGGTGGCAGCAAATTCACGCAGGGTGACCAGGAATGGGACCCTCCGGCGAGCTTCGCTGGCGTAATAATTCATCAGCACATTCGCCGCCGTAGTCTTGCCGCCCCCGGGATCCCCGAGCAGGACAGTGCGATCGATGTCGTCGGCCAGTGTCAGGAGATCAACCTCGGGCAAGTCGGCTTCCGCTGACTGCCTGGCCGACGCAGCATCGGCCATCTGAACGATGAGCGGCGGCACATACAAGTCCTCGATAGGGATACGGCGGCGGCGTTCGAAGTCCGGGGGCTCAAGGCGGCCATGCTGCTCCTTGACATGCCGCCTATAGCGAGTAAGGAAATCGGTCTGGCTGCGCTGACCGCGCTGGGAGGACAACGCAGCCGTGTGCCGTTCGATCGCATGGAGGATGGCGATCATCCGTGCCGATAGAGCCTCATCGCGGATCTGCCGGAGTAGCGCAGGCTGGGAACCTTCCAGCCTGCCAGCGAGATCAGCAACCTGCCCGTCGTAGTAGTCGAACAGATCAGCCGCGGCTGGCGCTAGCTCCTCGTCATCGGCGGTAAGCGTCCAATCGAACAAGACGCGAATCCGATCCACATCTGCCTCTGGCGCGTCCGTCAGGCGTGCGGCCAGAAGTTCGTACAGCACTGCCTGGACCTCGTTGCCCTGCAGGCGGATAGCTAGCCGGTCCGTCATCGCTGCCGACAACCCGTGTAGCTCAGGAGGATCACCAGTGAGCCGATAGGTATCGAACCAGCGTGCCACCGCCAAGTCCTCAGTCACTTTGCGGCTGGGCACAGCCAGTACGGCGGTGCCCAGCCGGTGGCCGGTCGCGGTAATGGCGTTAACAAGAACACCGGTCACAATTTCGCTAATCATCTCGTCATACCGCCTTATCAGACCGCTCGCCTAATAAAGACACTTCGGCTGCGCGACGTTCTCCAGGGAGTTTGCCGCTGCATGCAATGCTAACGACGTAGCTGGCTGGAGTGGCTTACTCCGGCCGCTGCACGCAGAACACCTGACCGACCCGCCCGCGTAGCGGGACGTCGAGATCGCACTTGGCGCGCATATCGGGTCGGCGCGGTTATCAAGAGTATCTTGCGCCGCCAGGTTTGCGTGGCAGACACGCTTACCCCGCCTGATGGAGGCGGTCGTGCCGTATGTGTATGCATCGCCGCGCATGGGCTGAACGTCCGCATCTGCTAGGTGTCGGCAACACCCGCTCAGTAGCCGCGAATCGGGTCTCGGAGCGGCGGACCTGGGGCGCTCTGGGTTTCGCCGTTGTTCAGGTCAGGGCTGCGAGGGCTTCGGCAGGGTCGGCGCGGCCGACTTCTTTGAAGCCGAGCCACAGCGGGGTGCTGCCTGCGGGGAGGTGGCTGTAGATGGACCGGGCGACGGCCACGGTTGCCGTGGGGTCGGTGTCCCATCGGCTGGCGGTGGCCAGGGTGGTGAGCGCCGTGGTGTGGTGCTGGTTGCGGCGGGCCCAGGCGGTCACATGCCCGGGTGCGGGGAGCAGGTCGCGTTTGTCGTTGTTACACCGCCGGTCGGCTAGCACGAGGTTCTCGATGGCGTCGATGCCGCAGCGGACCCGCGGGATGAAATGATCAGCCTCCGGGGTGGCGCCGAGAGTCCCGCCGCAGTAGAAGCACCGGCCGTCCTGGAGTGCGGCGATGCCATCACGCAGCGGCTTGGGCGGGATGATCCGACCCGGTCCGAACAGATGGCGGTGCAAGTCCAGTTCGGCGGTGGCGACCTTGTTAATCTCCGCGACCATCCGGGTCCAGTGCACCTCGACCAATGGGCGGACCAGCGCGCCGAGCCGCAGGAGTTCATCGCCGGCGCCGGGCAGCAGCCGCACCGCGGCACCCCGGGGGCCGTGGCGGCGCAGCCGGGCCGCGGAGAAGGACTCCCGCGGTCCCCAGCTGAGGTCGTAGAGGAACGGGAAGATGGTGTCGCTGGAGCCGGCCGTCTGCAACCGGGGCAGCGGCTGCTGGGCGACGGTGACTTCGACCTGATCCAGCATCGCCTCATAGGCCCGGGGTAGCCGTAGGCGGGCCAGGTGCCACGAGGTGGCCCCGGCGGCGGCCGCCGCGTGGCGGAACGTGCTGACCGCGGTGAGGATGGCTGACCGGGGCAGGGTGATCTGCCGCAGTTCCACCGCGGCGCTGGCGCCGGGCACCAGGTAGGGGATCACCTGCGGCCAGTACAGGATGCCGACCTGCTCGGCGATGTCGCGGGTATACAGCAGCCGGGGCGCCCGCCCGCGAGTGTCGCTGTGCCGGGCGCACAGGTCCAGCAAGGCGATCAGCAGGGCCAGCTTGTACGTGGCGGTGCGGCGGCCAGAGTCGATGACCTCCAGCAGCCGCTCAGCGAACCCTGCGCTCGCGCTGCCCGGGCCGGGCTGGTTCGGCATCACAGGAGAATCATGACCCGGATCACTGCGCAACCGCTCGCACCGTGCGGCCTCAACGGCTGGCCTCAAAACTGGCAGGCGTGCCATCCCGCGGCGGGCTAGCGTGCTGGTCATGCCTGTTGTCTGCCGCAAGCTGGTACGGGACCGGATTCCCGAGATCATCCGGGCCGAAGGCCGCCGTCCGGTCACCCGCGTACTGGATGAGGCGGGCTACCGTCAGGCGCTGCTGGCCAAGCTCACCGAAGAGGCCCAGGAGGCAAGCTGCGCGACCGCCGAGGACCTCCCCGGCGAGCTGGCTGACGTGCTGGAAGTACTCCGCGCCCTGACCGCGACGGCTGGCATGTCCTGGCCGCAGCTCCTCGCCCTGGGCGACGGCAAGCGCCACCGCCGTGGCGGCTTCGGGGAAAGGATCTTCCTCGAAGCAGTGGAATGAAACAGCAACACAGTTCAACCTCGCCCCGATGTGGCGAGAGCTGACTCATGCCGAAAGTAGTACGTCGTCAGGGTCTCTGATTATGCGAGGCAGCGAATCCGCATGCATGATCGTCATGATCGTCAACTGAATCTGCCAAGCAGAGCCGCGTCGGCCTGACGGCTGAGGCTATATCAGTCCTCGGGCTTTCGTCTCAGCCGTGCAAGAAATGATGAGCGTTCCGGTGTCGCGTCTTCCTGCCGGTAGCTCAGGTTGACTTCTCTTTGTCCCAGGATCTGCATGAGCTTGGCGTTAGTTTCCCGCTCTTCGCCACTATCTTTGGGCGACTTCAGACCGAGTTCCTTATAGAGCAGGAATCGATCGAGGTCAAGTACGCTCGCCACGACAGCGCCGTATCCTTGTGCCGCCGACACCGCTCCCCGATATGAGAGGTAGCTAACGGAATATGGCAGTATTGCCCAGAGTAGCCACAATCCTTTAGCCATCAGAAACCCGACAGACAAGGCGGTCGCCACAAACCCGACTGTGCATATTCGTATCGCGGAATCCATGTCCTCGCGGGCATCTTCCAGGTAATCGAGATGCCGAGACGGTGCGACGAGGTGGAGATGCGGAGCGATCGGTAGTATCCGGAGCCCATATTGCTTGCCCGTACTGTCCTCGAAATTCCGGAGGGCGTTACCCAGTCGAGTCGGAAGGATACGAGTGAGGTCATTCGGATAACTACTAGCTTCGTCAAGAGCTTCTTGTTCCAACGCAACGTACCCCATCATTGAGTCACCTGCCTCGGTGCTCATAACCTCATTGATACGCTTCTTACGCATCTGGCGATTCTTTTTCCGCTCTGGATGCTTTTCGAATTCCTTGCGCAAGATCTCCATGCACATGGCATCCTTCTTACGGACACTGCTTCCTGCTAGATGCATAAGCCTCCGCTGACGTTTACGGTGATAAATAATGCGAATTTTCATAGCTTGCCTGGCAAGTTCTGAGGTGCCCCAATAACCCTCCAGCAACTGTGTAGTAATGAATTGAAGTGGGTGCAGGACTAGGGCGATGGCAAGCGAGGCAAGCACCACGCCGGCCACTTTGCCAACCGACCAGTGAGAAAGCGCCACTTCCACGTTATGCAGCGTTGGCATTCCCGACAGTGATCCGCTCGCGATCAGTGCATAAGTCCAAAGCACAAGCAGCAACGACGGTATCATGCTGACCAAGGCAAAATATCGGCCTATGCTCTGGCCGACAGAAAGAACAGCACTGGCAGGCGTGAAATTCGCCATCAGTTGCCCAGCGCGTCCGGCATATCTTCAACGGGCAGCGCGCATATCTGACAATAAAGGCTGCCATCCTCGCCGCTTACGATTTCGCCGCCGTCAATCGGACAGGTCTCGAATTCGATAGTCTCCAGATCCTCGCGGGAACGCTTATCCTTTCCTGGAATCTGGGGCCGAGATCTCTTCATGAGCAAGCTGGAGCCGATCATTATCCGGAGGGATGCGGCGGCCCACCCACGCTGGTAGCGCCTGGCCGCCATCGGGTCACCTCCCGTCCCCCCGCAGGCCGAGTTCTAGCTTAGGCCGGAAGGGGAGGGACGTCGACACCCACGCGAAGATCCGTGCACGGAGAACTTCCTAGTGCAATGCTCGACTGTCCTAACTTTCCCGACAAGATCGACGAAAAGTGCGCCGCCTAGCCAAGCTCAGATACTTTCCGTCCGCTGCCAAGTCGCCTTGGCCGTGGCCGATTTTCGCGCTGGTTGCTGTAGCAGTCGCTGGCCAGTGGGTCGGCGCGAGGTTCGCGGAGGCAGTCGCTGCTGGGTTCGGCATCCTTGGAATAGGGGTCGCCATCGGCCTGGCGGTTGCCTCGAAGCTGGAGGACCATCGCGAGCCCTCCGGTCACCATCGACGGCTCTCCGATGCGAGCCCATCTGGGGCCGGGGCTACCTTAGGGTCGCCAGCGATTGGCCGCGACCCCAAAGAGACCAGCCCGCATTCCCGGCGAACGGTGGACCTGCGAGGAGCCCGCCTAGTGAACGCGACGCTCGTTCATGCCGACCTGCGTCAAGCAGACTTGCGAGGTGCCACGCTCACAGGAGCCGACCTCAGCGGAGCGGACCTCACTGGTGCGCAACTGGGCCCCCTCGATGTGGGCTCGTCCGGAGGAGGAAGCCCTTGACGACCCGGCTCGCCCAGCCTCAGCAAACACGTCGCCGGTATCGGCTGCCGTTGCAGCTCGATCTGTCCAGTTCACACCAAGTTTTCGAAACTGTAGGTTGACAAGAGTTACACCTCAAATATATGTTCGATAAGACGTGTTCGATGCAGCACCGAGGACGGCCTCCAAGCCCAGAGCATCAACCTGACAAGATCAGGATCATCCTCCATCAGCCGCCTTGGGGTGTGCGCTGAGGCACGTTGCCCGAGTGGGGATCGCCAGCGCCTGGACCGGAGGTTACTGGGAGATGACAAGAGTCTACCGACTACGGTACTCACCGTTCCCCCAGGAGGACCGGTATCCCCAGTACCTGAGCTGGTTGCGGCCTACGCTGCGCCTTCGTTTCAGAGCTGACTTCGAAGGGCGTGGAATACCTTGCGCCCTGGGGTCGCGGGCACCTGGGGAAATGCTCCCTGCCGGGTTGCCCTACCAGAGGTGCCAGCGGCTGTTCGTCCGCTATCCCCTCGCAGTCAGGACGGCCAACCGGACTGGAACTGTCCGCTCGATGGTGCTCACAGTCCTAGATGGTGACGACGCCGGGTTCTACGTACTCTTGCACGACCGCGGTACGAACGAGGACTTCTACCTGCTGAAGCGATGGCGCGGGAGACGTATTGGGCCTGTGTGCGCTCGTAGCGGCACCGACGTTCCCGTCGCGTTCAAGAACGTCGTGACCAACGGTGTCCCGGTCCCGCGGAATGGTTCGCTGTTCGGGTGGAAGACCGGGGACGTCATCACCTCCTTGATCACGATTCATAATAAGTACACGCCTGCGCATCCGGAACCCTCTTGGTCTCTGTTGCTGCTCGCAGACGTCCCCGAAACGCTATGGCCCCCGTTTGTCCTGGAGCCACTTTTCGGAGCCTGGTTTTGGGACCACTATCGGGCTGGAAGCATTGTCTGGCTGGACAACCTGGTTGCAGCAACCACTGATGTCGTCTTCTGGGTCGATACGGGCGCGATCCTCGACTCAGACTGCTGCATCGTGGCACGGGATATTGAAAGCTCGAAGGGTTATACACTTCGGCGCGGCCGATACGTCTATTGTCAGGTGCTTCAGGAAGGCAAACAGGTGCCATCGCTGGCCGAACTGTTGGCCAGCCCGGACAAGACCGATCTAGCCTCTCGATTCCAGCCGTCCAGTCGGGGGCCGGCCGGTCCGTTATGGTTTGCCCATTGTTGCAGCATGGGTGATCCGCAGCGAGTCGGCTTGTGTTCCTCCCATACCCGATTTCAGAAATCCTCGGAGAGAGCTGGTCCGTCTTCGAACAACACGAGTCCGCCGAGTATGCACATCCGAATCCGCCGCCCCTGGTACGTTCCTACGGGCTTCGCTACGAATGGAAACAGGCGGTGCGGCGCGCTGGCCCCAGGCTAGGTTCGGTGCAGCGCGACCCGTATTTGTCTGGGCGGCCCGGCACGTTTGTCCCTCGCCTGACATCATCGGGCAAACCTGAGAACAGAGTTTGGCTGATCCCGTCGTCGCTGATCCGGGTCGCCGCAGTCGGCGGGATTGTGCCGCTGCTAGATTTTGGGAACTGTGCCTGACCTGCCCTGGACAGCCTGCGCGCAGATGGAGCGCGGAACCGGCTATCTGGTCATGGCCTCGCATCTGCCGCTCAAGCGGATCACCGCCACGGTGCGCTTCTTCCGGGCAGTCTCGGCGGTGCGTAAGCAGCTGGCCACTGCAGAGGGCCTGATTGGCTACACCCTGCGGGCCAAGCCGCTAGCCCGTGACTACTGGACCCTGTCGGTCTGGAAAGAAGAGACCGCGCTCCGGCAGTTCATGCGCACCCCTCCGCACGCGCACGTGATGACTTCGCTCAAGCCCTTCATGGGACCGACGAAGTTCGTCACCTGGACGGCCTCCGCCGCCGACGGCCCTCCAAGCATGCCGGCCGCCCTGGAGCACCTGGCCGGCGGGTCGCGCGTGCCCCGCAGGATCGAGCCCGACCACACAATGTGCAGAGAAAAGGGGCGCAGCCTACGGCACTCGGCCGCCGATTCGGTGAATAACTATGTGGCACTCTCGTCGGCCAGAAACATCCTCAACTGCCGCTCTTGGCGCGGCTGACCTAGCTCGCTGGTCTTGCCCCGCGGACGTCTGGCTGCAGGTGCCTGTTACCGGGCGTAGTGCTCGGGGGTGGCCGGTAGCCGGGAAGATGCTGGCGAGGTATTCCATCGCTTTGTCATCGAGCTTGAGCGATGCCGCGTTGTGCATCCTCGAACTGCCTAGCGGTGCGCGGGGCGATGTTCGGCCCGGTTACACCGTCCTGGTGAAGCAGCCAGGCCAGCGCGACGCTCCCAGGTTCCTCGTCGAGCTCATCGCACAGTTCTCGCACGCCTCGATCTGCGGCCGGCCCGTTCGGCGGTTGCCGCACGTTCGCGTGCGCAAATCGGGCCGCCGCGGACAGCTATCTCTGGCCCATGCCAGTGGGTCCGTCGTCCGCTTGCGTGTCCCGCGTGCCAGCTGCCGGGCGCGGGCCGGTGCTGGAGCCGCCGGCTGGGCTGGGAATGCCAGCGAGGAAGCGCAGGACCTCGTCGGTAGACGCTTGTGGGGCGTCGGTGGTGTAAACGTGACCGGCGTCCGGGAGATCACGAGCCGGGCTCCGGCGATGCTATCGGCGAGTTGCGCTTGGTTGCCGCGCACTCCTGGGACATCGCCGGGGCCATGGCCGCCGGATGCCAGGCTGCGTTCGTCGCCCGTCCCGGCATGGTGCTCAGCCCACTCGGCGACCCGCCCGGCATTACTGGCCCGGATCTGACCGTCGTGGCCGAGCAGATCATCAGCATCGACGGGTGAACCAGCCACCGCCTGGCCATGCCGGAAGTAGCGTGGTCCTCCTCCAGATGGCTTGCCTGGCTGCGCATATTGACGCAACGCACCGGTGATCAACGCCGTCTCGCTCCTTCAGACACCGCCCAGGCGCACCCGCGTCCCGGAGGAGGTGATGTTCGCCACCAAGCCCCAGCTCGCTGGCGCCCTGCTGGAACGCGCGCAGTCCCTGGGGATCCGCGCCGCCTTCGTCGCAGGCGATGAAGTGTACGGCGGCCGCCAGCTACGTCGTGACATCCGCCAGCGCGGGACGGGCTATGTGATGGCAGTGCGGGCCAACCACACTCTCATCACAGGCTCAAGCCGCACCGGGACCGCCGCAGCGGCCGCCAGCATGATCCCGGCTCACGCCTGGCACCGGATGCGCACCGGGTCCGGGACCAAGGGCACCCGGCACTACGACTGGGCGATGCTGGAAGTGACCAGCGACGATACCCCCGACGGCGACGACGACGGGCACAGCGTCCTGCTGACCCGGCGGCACCGCTATACCGGCACCCTGTCGTACTACCGGTGCTGGACACTCGGCCCGGTCCCGCTGTCCCGGCTGATCACCATCGCGGTCAGCCGCTGGCGAATCGAGGAAGATCACCAGCTCGCCAAGCAGAGCACCGGCCTGGACGCCGGGCAGGTCATCCGCTGGAAATCCTGGCACCGCTGGACCGCGATCTGCCTGCTCGCCTACATCTACCTCGCCGTCGCCGTCCAACGCCAGCACGAGGCCTGCTCAGACCTGGACGCTGGGCTCATCCCGATCACCATCCCGGAACGGCTGCGGCTCCTGCGCGACACCGTCATCCCGCCGCCCCGGCGCGACAAGGCCCACCGGCTGCACTGGTCCGCCTGGCGCCGCCGCCACCAGCACCGCGCCCGCCAAGCCCACCAACGCTGGAACGCCTACGCCGAGACAGCACCATGATCACAACGAACTACAGCTACCGTATCAGAAGCCTGCTTCCGCCTCGGCCTCGCGTTCGGCGGCGTATTCGGCTTGTGCTTGCACGTCTGCCTCAGCGAGTAGTCGCAGCTCGGCAGGTGTCAGACTGCGCAGGAATGGGGAGCGTCCGTACACCTCGCGGCCCGGCCTTCGTGTGTCGCGCTCCGTCCACTCGTGGTAGAGGTTTTCGTCGAATTCATCACGCGCAGGAAGGGCCGCACCGAACCGGAACAACGCCTCAGTACGCCGTATGTCGTCAGCGCGGGAGTTCCTGCCAGTCATCAGTCTTCCTTCCTCCACTCCGAGCTCAAGGGCGAGCTCAGCCGACTACGCGGCGTGGATCCTCAATTTCCCCTAGACGGCGCCGCTGGCAGGCACGTTCGCACCGGGCCATGACGTGGCTGAGGCGGCGGAAGACACCCGGGGACCAACGGTCGTGCCAGTCCGCGGCGTCCTTTACTCCTGATCGTGTCCCGAGGTACGCGGCGGACCAGAGTTGGTAGAGCCAGGACAGCTCCCACCTGGCCTCCGAGTGATTCGGCCAGCAGGGCCTGATCTGGTCCGCGAAGTAGTCGGGGTATTGCACGCGCAACACGGTTTCGACCCAGTCCGTCAGTTCGCTGAGCTTCTCCTCGCCTTCCCGCTCGGGCATGGTGAGCCAGAACCACGGGCGTGACGATTGGTCTTCCTCGGTAACGAGGTCGAGGATCTTCTCCACTTGCCGGCGGAGTTCTGCCAGATCGTTGAGCACAACCGCGTGTTCGTGCTGCGTCCGTCCGACCACGTCCACCTTGGCCTTGAGCGACTTGAGGTCGCGGCGCAGCTCGTTAACTTGGACGGCGAGGACCGCAACAGAAGGAGACCGCTCGTGGTCCTGGGGTAGCTCGGTCACTGAGGCTCCCGCGAATCGGCAGGTGGTTCCCACGGTCGGCGGGGACGCGGCGGCCACTGGACGTCTGGTTGGCCAGCGAGCTCATCGGACTCGCTCGTCTCTGCCTCCGGCTCATCCCCATGCCAGGAGGCGCTGACCTCGGGCAACGGCACCAAGGGTTCGGCCACTTCAGGTCCCAGTCCTTCCACCACGGGCTGCTCTCCCTCAGCTGTCAAGGACGGCGACTGCTCTGGCGCGCGATGGGTCCGGTAGGCGTGCCGGTAGTCGTGCCGCCGCCAGGCCATGCGTAGCCGGACCACGACGGGGGAGAGGTTGCCGTGCACGACCAGCGCCCGCCATTCCGGCAGCGTGCGCAACAGCTCCGGAGGCAGCACCCGGACCGGCTGGTAGGTGACCGTGTCGGCGAGACGGCCGCCCTCATGCCGGGTCCGGCTGTGCATGCGCAGCCGGATTTCGCCGCACAGCTGGGATAGCTGCTCGAGGGTGCCGGTGTCGGCAACGCCGCCGAGGATCACCTTGATGCCGGCGGTGTCCCAGATCGCGCGAGCTCCGGCGCTGTCCCAGCGGGCTTCGAGCTGGGCCAGGCCGTGGCAGACGGCCACGATCAGGATGCCCTTGCCCGCGCTGTCAGCCATCCACAGCGGCAGCGGCACCGGGCAGATCTGGGTGACTTCGTCCAAGGCCATCAGCATCGGCGGGTCCAGCCGGCCATGCGGCTGAACCGAGCCGGTGAACGCGGCCCGGACGTGCACGTACTCGGCGAACGCGCGGAACAGCGGCGCGATCGGTGCCTCTTCGCGGCCGGTGCCGATCATGTAGAGGGTGTTGCGCCCGGAGACGAACTCCTCGACATCGAATCCCTCGCCCGGGCCCGGCATGGTCGCGGCCGCGACCACCGGCTCGGCCAGCCAGGCCAGCGCGCGCGTGACGGTCATCCGGATGGAGTCGGCGGTGCGGCCGGGCCTACGGACTTCCCGGATCGGGCCGAGCCAGCCGCCGGCCGCACCGGGATGAGCGGTCAAGATCTGTTCGGCTGCGGCATCGTCGATCCCGTGCGCCCACTGGTAGACGTCCGCCATCGTGCGCCCGTCCAGGGCGGCCGCGTGCAGCAAGCTGGCCAGGACGGACGAGGCCTTGCCGATCCAGAACGTCATGTCGTGCAGGCCCTTGGACTCGGTGGCCGCGGTGAACGACGTTGCGCGTTGCAGGGCGATGGCCGGATGCTCGCAGCCTTGGAGCGGATTCCATCGGAACGTGGACGGCACGCCGCCGATGCCCTCCGGGTTGAAGACATGCAGCTCACCCGACCGGCCGCGGAGCAGGGCGGTGTTCTCGTAGAGGTCGGTACGGGTGCTCGTGGTCACCACGGCGCCGGGGTGATCGATGATCCGGTCGGCCAGCCAGCCGGACTTGCCCTTGCGCGGCGCGGCCAGCACGAGCGTCTGGTCTTCCATACTGGCGATGACGCGCCGCCCGAAGTGTCCACGGCCTAGCCGGACGCCATACGCCGTGACGGGCAGCATCAGCCGTTCCCACCAGGACAGCGCAGGCCGGGAGCGGTGGCCGATCCACACCGCCCGCAGCCGGGACCAGCGGATGAGCAGTTCCAGCAGGTTCGCGTAGCCAGGGCCAGGCCGCAGATAGAGCCGGATGCGCCAGCGCAGCAGCCGGACCCGGTGCCGGGCGCCGTTCGGGTTCCCGATCACGATCCGGACCAGGATGCCCGCGGCCAGGAGCACGCCCACCGCGATGACCATATATAGGGGGTGGTGAATTAGATGGTGTAAGAACATCAGGCCACCGCCTCAGCGTCGGATTCGGCTGCTGGATGAGAGCCGTTGATCGCGGCGGCCTGGCCGGCCAGGTACTTGGCCAGCTCACGGCGCGCGGTCCCCGGGTGGTAGCCGATCCGGCTGGCGATCTCGCCGGCCAGGGCGGCTGACTGGGCGCGGTTGCCGTAGCGCGGGTCGCCGTTCTCCCCGCACCGCTCGTAGAGCCGGATCAGCGCGTCGCGCTTCTTCTCGCCTGGAGCCAGTTCTCCGCGTGGGTGCTGCTCCCGAGTCGCCAGCTGACCGTGGCCACGCAAGTCATCCGCCTGCGCAGGCTCGGCCGACGCCGCACTGGCGTTGTGTATAGGTGTCCTGGTTGTTATGTCGGCGCGGATGCCCGGCGCGACTGGTGCTGCCGAGAGCACCCAGCGCCGGAACCCGGTCATCGTCCCGGGCAGGTCAAGGACCAGTCGCAGCGTCCAAAGCCCGAGGCCGCCCAACGCCCGCCACGCCGAACCGTCCCCGGCGAGCTGCGCCGCTGGATCGTAGGACTGAGCCCAGCGGCGCACCACCGCGATCAGCCGGTCCGAAGCGAGGGCGTAGAGCGCGCTCGGCATGACCCAGACCGTCACCGACCGGGGCGAGGTTAGGTCGGCGGCCAGCAGGTTCATGGCGAGCGAGCCGAGGGCGCATGCCACGTTGAGCACGCGTTCCACGGAGGCGGGGCGACCGCGCCGGGCGAGTGACAGCGCGAGCAGGGCGAAGATGACCGCGCCGGTGTCCAGGCCGAGTGCTTCCAGCATCGATGGGATGTGGGCGTGCTTGGTGTGGTTGACGAACGTGTACTGGGCGCGGAAGCTCACATATCCCTGTGCGGCGGCCAGCAGGAGCAGCAAACCCGAAGCGGTCGAGAGCAGCACGCCGCCGTCTCCCCGGCCAGACCCGGCCGTCATGACGGGATCTCTTCGGCGGCCGACGGGAGTGGCGGGCGGCTGGCCGCCGAGACTGTCGCCGAGCTTCGTCGGCTGGCCGGTCATCGGCTGGCCTCGGCTTCCGCTTCGAGCAGCGCGACGTACTCGGCGATCGCTTCCGCGGGGATGAGCCGGGTGGCGCCTTCCTTGACGCTGCGCAGTCGACCGGAGCGGATCTGGTTGTAGATCACGCTGCGGCTCAGGCTCAGCAGCCGCATCGCTTCGGGGACCCGGTACAGCGCTTTGCTGTCCAGCCCGGCCGAGTCAGGCCGAAGGCGGTCGGCTTCCGGTCTGCCGACGTCGGAGGGTGGTGCTGGGACGGTGAACGACATGATGGGAGCGCCTCCTGTTGGGGGTGCGGCCCCGGCGGGTGTGCTTGGCGGCTTGTTCGCCGGGGCCGTCTGGATGCGGCTGAATGCGGTGCTATGGGCGGCGGTTGGGTCCGGGCAGACGAGGGTCGAGCTGGCTAATGACCTCAGGTGGCTGATCGCCGCTGGGGGGCTGCCGGCCGGCGCGGCCGTTGCGGCCGTTGCCTGGCTCGGTCGGGCGTACCGGGGTTGTGTCACCGTGGTCCGTGCGGCGGTGTCCGAGCTCCGCGTCGAGGGCTTGGTGGTCGGCCACCCGAGCGAAGGCGTCTACGTCAGCTCCACTCCTGTCGTTTTTGCTGAACGCACCGCCGTGGTCCCTCACTTGGCCGGGCAGCTCGGTGAGCTGCGTGAACAGGTTGGCGAACTTCACGCCGAGGTCGCCGACCTGTTGGCGCTGCTCAGGCGGGATCGTCGTGCGCCGTCCGCGAAGCGGTGGCCGGTCTCGTCCTGGGAGCGTTTCTGCCTTCGCCTTACGCGCCGCGAGGCGACGCGCGGCCAGCTGGCTGGGGAGGGCGCGGGTCATCGGTACTGTCCCTTCGTGTGAGGGCACCCGGCTGACCGGCGGGCTGGTACGGGAGCTGACGTTCCGTCTCCGGTCGTGATGACCTGCCGCGGCGCCCGGACGTAGAGACCGACGACTCGCCGTGTCACCGACGCCGTGCGGGTGGCGGGTGCGCCCAGGAGCGAGCGATCGGACTCTTCGCGAACAATTCCGGCTCGCAACACTGCGACCGCGCCTGCTATGAGTGCGGCGACGACTGCAGCGGCTGTAATCGCGAAATTGATCATTCTTAGTAGCTTCCTATTAGGCCCGTTCGCATCGCATCGAGCTATTTCGGTGGACTGGCGCGGTACCGTGAAGTCAGGTCTGCGAATCACGGCACTGATCGGGGAGTCATGCGCGCTATCGGCAGGCCGTGAAGAGCCTGGCTGCCTGAGCCGTTCTGGTCTGTACGTGCTCACACCGGCAGGTTGTGCCACGGATGGCGATGGACATCAGGGTGAATAGCGATCACATGCCGTTCACTCAATTCGGACTGCTGGAGGGAGGCGCATGACGCAGCTAAATCCCGAAGGGGCTCAGCAGAATCCGAAGGTCTTAAGTTTCATCGCAGAACTCCGGCATTGGCGAGAAGTGACCGGTTACTCGCAGAAAGCCTTGGCGAAGGTCGTCGGATATACGCCGTCCTATGTGAACAAGGTCGAGCACGGGACGGTGATCGCAAGCCGCGCCTTCGCAGAGAACGCGGACGAGCAGCTGCGGGCCGGGCGAGCGCTGATCCGGCGCTGGAAGGAGATGCATGACGCACTGGGCGACCTGGCGGCGGCGCGAGGACAGCACGCCGATCTGCCGGATGATGATCCGCAGTCGCTGCCCGGGCCTGACTTGCTGGTGGAGCACGAGCAAGCCGAGCTGACCTACCGGGAAGGCATGTACGAGACCCGCATCCGTCGTCTGCTCCGGAACACAGGCGCCGAGCCGGTGACGCAGTACCTGATCAGGGTCGCCGTGGACAAGTACCCGGGGGACCCGGAGCGATCCAATCAGCTCTATCGGGAGGATCCGCTGACCTGGGAAGAGATCGGGCTATCCGCGTTGTGCGGCGACGAGGCCATGTCGTGGCGCGTCAAGCACGATCGCGATGCCTTCAAGGAGGTGTGGCTGCTCTTCGAGAACGGTGACGGGCGTTTCCCGCTCTACCCGGGAGAGACAGCCTGGATCAGCTACGTGTACACCGTCTCGGTTCACAAGTGGGGGGAGTGGTGGCAGCGCGCCATCCGGCTGCCGACCCGCCGGATGAGCCTGACCCTCGTGTTCCCCGCACGGCTGCGGCCGGTGGTCTGGGGGATCATGACGTCGATGACGGCTGAATCGTCGCCGTTCCCGACTCCCATCGCGCGCCAGGAGATCGATGATCAGGTGGTCTTCGCGTGGTCGGCCGAGGAACCGCCGCTTCATGCGCGGTACCGGGTCGAGTGGAAGTTCAGGACTCCTGATGTGGGGCACAACCGCGACATGGAACCGATGAGCCCAGCGGAACGGATGCGCTCGCTGGACATCGTGCAGGAAGGCGAACCGATTCTCCTCGAAGTCGCCCGGCCGTTCCATCTGCCTGACGAAGCAGAAGATGCGCGCCGGGTCGTTACGCAACTGGTCAGCACGTTAGAGCGGGTTGGGCGCGTGCATAACTTCTCCAAAGGCATGGGCCTGGCGGCACCGCAGATCAACATCGGCCGGGCGGCCGCGGTGGTCCGGACCGCCGAAGGAGACACCCTTACCCTGCTGAATCCTCAGATCTGCGGCGAGTCGGCCGAGACCGACGAGCAGTATGAAGGCTGCTTGAGCTTTTTCGACGTCCGGGGCAAGGTGCCACGGCCTTTGGGTATCGAGGTTGAGCATCAGGAAGTCGACGGGACCACGCGGATCACTGCCTTCGAGCGGGGCATGGCCCGGCTGGTGTCCCACGAAGTGGATCACTTGCTCGGTGTGCTCTACCGGTCCCGCATGAAGCCAGGCGTGGAGCCGATCCCGGTCGCGCAGTACAAGGGAACCGGGCAGCAGTGGACTTACCGGTGAGAGCTCTCGAAGAGTTGCGGTTCGTGGTCGCCGGCGCGTACGTCCTCGACTGTTTCGTGAACACGAAGCGCCTGCCGGCGTGGGGGCAGACCGTTGAAGCACGTTCGATCCTGACCACTCCTGGGGGCAAAGCGCTCAACCAGGCGGTTGCGCTCGCGCGGCTCGGTGCCCAGGTGAACGCGGTCGGGGTGGTGGGAGATGACGGGCCAGGTCGTGCCGTCCTGGCCGCTTTGTTGCGCGAGCGGGTGGATGTCAGCTGGGTTGAGGCGCGGGCAGATGCCGCGACCACTATCTGCCTGTGCTTTGTCAGTGATCAGGGCGATTCGGCCATCATGTGGCACATCGATGACGATGTGGCCGTCAGACCGGAGACCGTGCGTGTTGCCGAGCCGGCATTCGATCGCGCCGATGCGGTCTTGCTGACGTTCGAACCGCCACCGCTGGCTATCCGCGAGACGATCCGCGTTGCCCGGCGCGGCGGGGGACTGGTCTTCGTTCAGTCGGCGCCGGTGCTGGCCGAGGCTGCGGACGCCCTCTCGCTGCCGTGGGACCAGGTGGACGTACTCGTGCCGAACGAGATCGAAGCTCGGGCGCTCCTGAGAGGCGGGGGGCGCTTGGCGGTTGAGGATCTCGCCGGTGCACTGGCCGATCAACTGGGTGTGCGCATGGTGGTTGTGACCTTGGGGCCGTCCGGTTGCGTGGCTCACCTGAATGGCGCGATCTACTCGTTTCCGGCGCAGGAGAAGAGGGTCGTGGACGCCACCGGTGCCAGCGACGCCTTCGTGGCTGCCCTGGCTGCCCAGCTCACAGCCGGGGTGGTCGCGGCTGACGCCATCGAGGTGGCCCAGTCGGTCGCTGCTCGATCTATCCAGCGTGCGGGTAGTCACGAGTCAATGCCCTATGCGAAGGGATCATCGCCCAGGTAACGGACGATGACCAGGTTCGCGTCGGCTGAGTCGGGTTCCCAGATAGCGAGCCAGTCGTCGGTCCGGTCGCGGACCGGGATGCCCCACAGCCCGTCACCGAAGGAACGGCGCCGCGCGGTCGCGCTGCCGGCGTCGGCACTGGCGATCGTCTGGCGGTGTCACCGAGATCGTGGCGCTGCTGACCGCCCGTCCTCGAAGCTGCGCCGCGTGCTGGCGCAAGCTAAGGAGGCTCGGCACGCCTATATCTCTGATCGACAGCACGTTAATCGCGATCGACCGGGTGGCCGCGGACCGCCCATTCCACTCCGCCAAGCACCGCCACTACGGCATGAACCACCAGGTCATCTCCGCTCGGACGGCCAGATCTTGTGGGTCTCCCCCCGCTCCCAGGCGCGGTCCACGACCAGACTGCCGCCCGGATCTGGGGCATCCTGCGGGAACTGGCCGCCTCCGGGCTGGTGGTGCTCACCGATAAGGGCTACGTCGGGGCCGGGGCCACGCGCGCATACCCTGCTGGGACCGCGGCAAGCCCACTTCGCAGAAGGACGCTAGCCGTGCGCACACCCAGCTGCCTAGCCCGGGGGAACGCGCCAACGCCCCAGCTCAAAGCCAGGCGCATCCTGCGCAAACTGCTGCCCTGGTGTCGCTGGGCAGTTGGCCAAATGAAAAGCTTCAGTGCCTCCGATCGCCTCTCGTTGGACGAAGCCGATCGACCCATGTGCCCGGCGTTGCCGACCGGGCCTCTCGTGACATCCAGGCCAGCTTGGCCAACCAACGACAAGTCTCGAGCCGACCCTGGTCTGTAACCACGGGCGTCAGACGCTCAGGGCAGGCATGGGGCAGGCTGAAGACCGGGTTGCTCCAACGCGGGGTGTTGTAGTGGCTCACAACAACCTCCTCGGGCTCGGAACCGCCGCTTCCACGTGCTCCATGCCAGCATACATAACGATCACTCGTAATGTAAATATCGTTCGTCATGTACATACCGGACGCGTGTTATGTTGATCTCATGTCTCCGAAGATCGGTAAGAACGAAGAAGCTCGTGACAGGTCTCGGGCAGCACTCCTGAAAGCCGGTGCCGACCTGCTGGTGGAGGGTACCCTGCGCAACCCCTTCGCCGCGTTGAGGCTGCGTGGTATCTGCGAGCGTGCTGGTTACTCAACGGGCGCCTTCTACGTGCACTGGCCCAACATCGATGGCTACTTCGAGGATCTTGCCGCACTACTCACTGCCGCTGACTCGTTCGATGCCGACATGGCTGCACTCCAAGAGATCGGCGAGAGAGACCCTGATGCCAGCACCTTCACCACAATCGTCGACGTCGCGGATCGCGATCTCCAACTTCTGGTAGACAACCCACTTTACGACGCCATGGAGCTGCTGAACGTCACGTGGGCGAGGACAAGGTTTCGGGAACAGTCTGCCCATGGGTACAGAGCGTTTGATCACGACATCGGACAAGCCTATGGATCGATTCTTGCCGGAAGGGGCCGCGAGCCCCGCCCTCCCCTTGACTGGGATAGAATCGGCGCGATCCTCCAAGCCCTGGTTGAAGGCTTTACGCTTCGGTGCAAGGTGGACCCCACCGCGGTGCCGTACTCAACTGAGTCGAATCTCGGACCATATGCCACGGCGGTCACTGCCGTTCTCGCAGTCGTAACCCGTCCAGTCGGTGACGAGGCCAGCGTCTGTGAGGCAATGCAAGCTCTCCTTGAGGTATCCAGCCCGCACGGCACATTGACATTTTCTCAGCCGATACGACCGACGCCACGAACTGAATAAGTATGCGTGCTCTGCTTGTGCCAGATCCGAGTTGGGGCCAGGCCGATTCTAATTTGCTAACTTTCCCTAGCTGACACCTGCCCAGCCGACCAGTTGACTGGTGGGCCTGGGCGGCCGCGTTATTAACGCAGCAGAATCCAAGGACTTATCAGCTTGGCTGATGGCTTGCATCGCGCAGCGCCACTCTGGCGAAGTTGGTTTAGTTCACACATCACTCCTACCCTAGCGGCAGCACTGCATAACTTCGCGCTGACCCTCAACGGCCAGACAAAGCGGCTTCATGCCAAGCTTTTATGATCTTTTTCCCTATCTCACCCGGTTCGACAGCGGAACGCACAATAAAGCCCTGCATGAATTCGTGCACGATCTTAGAAGTGCGATCGGCGGAACGTGCGGAGCAGTTCTCAATCCCGATATCTAGTAGATAGTCCGAATGATAGGCCATGTCTGCTCCTGCGAGACGAAACAGCGGACTCAAATGATCAGCTTGCATCTATCGACTGGTAGTCAGCTTAACGAATCTTACTTGGGTCACTTCATCGTTGTCTAGAGACCGGAAAATGTCCTCCATTACGCCACGATAGTCGTACATTTCCAGATCCCTGACAGGCAAGCCAAGCTCGCGAGCTTCATCTCTACTGATGACAAAACCGTGAGAGGGGTACAGCCCAACGAGATCTTCCGGGAGTCTTTGGAGGCGTTCGCTCATGGAGGAATCGCCACCTTGCCGCATTCGCAGCAGGCGCCTGGCATACGCTGCGGACTCGTTTAGCAAGCTGGTCGACCAATGAATGATGGTTGGGTCGAGCTTATCCATAACAGGCGCCATAAACCTAGTCGCAAATTCCACCATGGTCCCAAGTGATTCGGCTCGAGAGAGTTGCGTAGTTTCAAGAACCGCAGCTCCTCCAGAGAGGGCCATCGATATACCCTTTTCCGCTAGGTCTTCCAAAGAGCGAGCAACATCCAGTGCCGATATGGTCATGCCAGCCTTCTCGTACCCAATCTGGGCATCGAGCGGACCGAGTTCTGCAGCCGCACCCATATATATCTCGTCAGCGGCAAGAGCTAGCAGTGTAGCGGCACTTTTAGCATAGTCAGGGATAACCACGCGGAGCTTTGCAGCTCGGGATCGAAGCAGTAGTGCGATCTTATAAGCGGCACTAGCTTTGCCGCCGCCGCTATCAAGCCACACGTCAATCTCAGTAAGTCTTTGCGGCGAGTCCCCGACTTCTCCATCAAGAAGATCGCGTACTGTTTGGAACAGTTTATAGTCGATAGTGCTGAGCTCGCCCTCTCCTGCCTGATAAATTACAATCACATGACGACGTGCGACAGGTTCTCGCGGCGTCTCCGCAGGCGAGGCCATTGCGGCCGTCTGACCGTCGACGGAGGGACTTGACGTTGGAGGCCCCCCGTTGCCGCCCGTGGGGAACTCGGGCGTCTCTGTCGTGTCGCTATCGCTGGCCATAGGACAAAGCTTAGCCAATAAGAACGGTCCTATCCATGGATTGTCGAGGATGGATCGATGGTGTCAAACAGCAACGGGAACTAAGCTTGGAAAGTATGATCGAAAATCAAGGCTGACCAGGGGCCTCGTCTGGTGTTGTGCCGTCTTCTTCGTCGTGGGCTTCTGACAAGCCGGTCATCCCGCGGTCATAGTAGCCATGCAAGTCCAGGACAGCGTTGACAGCTTGATCTGCTGACAAGTCATAGTCCGTCTTGCCGATTGGCCAGTCACTGACCCCTAGAGACCAGCTCCACGCCTCACCTGCCGAGGCAGCCCTCGATGCTCTGAGGCTAGCCCTCTTGCGATGCCAGCGACGCCGCTGTCTGGGAGGACGTGACTCATCCACGCCCTCGGGTGAGCCCTTTCCTGCACTGGAGGCGCCCATCGTCACCTCCAAGTTGTCCTTGCGGCACCCACTCCCCCTGCATACGGTAACCCCCCTATCGCTATGACGCAAGCATGTTGCATTACCGTCAGCCTCCCTCGATAACGCGTTCGAGAGGACTACGACGAGCACAGAGTGCCTTATATTCCCATGTGTGCTTCAACCAACGGTACGTAATATAGACGGCGTTTACGAACGCAAGTGCTGTAAGTACGCCCCATGATCCTTCGCTTATACCAAGGAACTCAAATCGGATGGGAAATGGAATCGGTCCATGCAGGATAGGAACGTGAGCGCGATAAATCATGAAAAGAGCGCTTGCCGAGAGCGCAAAAACGGCCGTGCTGGCAAGTGACACCCGGGCCGTCAGTGTACCTTCGAGCAGTCGCCTAGGGAATGAGTCCACCCCCAGCCACCCAGCCAGAATCGCCGGAAATGCTAGCAGGACTGCAGGTGCATCAGTTCCGGGATTAAGACCCCTAGAAACAATGAAGCCAACAATCCAAATCAGTGCGAAGGCGCTGAGGGCAGCCAGGGTTCCACGGAATAGCGAACCAGGGGGCACCTCAACAAAGGTAAAGTCCGCTACAGGAAACTCAGTTAGTACTTCGCTCGTGTCGGTCATTTGACCGGCGATCGACATCGGCGTCCCAGAGAGAGCTGTCCGCGTGGAGTTCTCTATCGTCGGCTCCACAAAGTAACGTGAATAGAAATGCGCGTATGGTTGCCCGAGGCGGGATCGGACATGGTAATACGGCGGGATGGTTACGTCAGGGTTATGGGCTATTCGCCGTGCCTTGCGGCGGCTGGCATCAGCTTCAAGATACTCCTTAAGCCCGACGAATCGTTGGATGCGTAGATAGAGACCTTCTGGGCAACGTGCGACAAGGTGATAGCTTCGGCACGTGGCAGCTGTGGCGAGAGGTATCCTTATCCTTACTGGCTGTGCTCCAAGCAAGATTGAGAGCCTTTCTCTGCCCCACTTTACAGGGTGATGAATGGGCTCAGACAGACTAAGTCCCGGCACCACCGTCCGGCGGTAACGAATGAGGGAGCGATAATCGGAGTTGCACTCGATTAGAGCTACGATGGCATAGCGATTTGCGAGCAAGCGTACCACTTCTGCCACCAAACTTATCATCCGCGGGTTGGGGTAATGCGGCGAGGCGTGATCGGTAGAGAGATTGAGAGCCGTCAGACTCAGGATCCTTTCTATAACCTTCGTCACCTCACCAGGGTTTTGAAGGCCCCGTTGCATTATACACCTCAATGCGCTGATTTCTGCCCCCGAAACCGCTCCATGGAGAGTCCCACTCTCACCCATATCGCAGGCTTTGAGAAAGAGCATCCTCAAGATACCAGCTACAAGTTCAAGATATTCGGAATAAGAATAAGTCGCGAGCCGGGAGCCGTTTAGGCCGTATATCTCTAGCTCGTCGTTTAGCACTCCCTTTAGAGGTACCACTATGGGAAAGGGCACTATGAGTGTTTGGGGGACCTCCAGAGCCTCATCGATAACCTTCGGCTCGTCAGGAGTAAACGGCAACTCGTTCTCCATGACTTCGTCAGGACGTTGGTTGTTGCCGTCTTCATACTGAGGTGTTGGTATAACTCTAAAGAGTACCGGTGGCAACTGGACGTCGATTGTCACTTCCTGGTTAATTGTACGGCGCGACGGTTCATAGACCTCGATAACTCGCGGTCTAAAGAGTCCTGGGTTGGTTATTGCTAGCGCAAAAATCTGCGCCTCGAGGGTTGTCACAGGACGTGTTTGGCCAACCCTTCTCTGCAAGGAGACTGCCCGGCCGCGGGACAGTGGAACAAGTTTCGAATGAACGCTGGATGCTTGCAGTGGACGAATTTTGGCGTAGTAGATATAGAGAAACATAACGAGTATTGCGGCTACACCAAGTCCGAACCGGTAGATGACTGAATAAGATGAAGAGTAAAGATAGAAGTGGGCACGTGGTGATGCAAATGACGCTCCGAAAAGTAGCGCAAGCAGCGCCAGGATTAGCGTGCTTCCTATTAAGAAGCGTACTATCTTCATACCCTTAACCTCGCTGTGTCCCCCGTGTGGTTTCCCGGATCCTGCCTAGCGGCTGGGTGAGTAGGCGTACTCGGTTAGACGCACGAAGGTAGCAAACGGGTTACTTCGTCTTAAGGAACACGTGAAGTCCACGAAACCGGAGAACCTTGGGACCAACCTCCCAGGTGGCGATGTTGACGGATCAGATTATGCTCAAGTGGAACAACTCGGGCATTACGGTCATACAGGTCAGGCCGACTCGATTTGTGGTGGGCAGTACACATCGGCCGAGTTAGCCGATCTCGCCGACGGCTACCGAGTGATGCCTTCCTGGGCCGCACCCGTGAATGCTGGGACAACGCCGGGCCGAGAGCTTCTTCGCCTCAGCGAAAGGGAGCTCATTTACGGCAGTTGTAGATCGTTACCGTGGCACCTCGTCGGCGTAGGCGTGCCATCGTTGGTTGGCCTGGCGGGCTCGGTACTGGTGCCGACGTCGCCAGAGTGTCCAGGCGTCGCGGTGGGGCCTGTCGCGTCGGGGTTCGGGGATGACGGTGCCGCGGAGCTGTCGCAGCAGCTCAGGGACGGTAACGGGAATCAGTTCGAGTACGCTGGCGCTGGCGTCCGCGGCGCGCTGCCAGGCGGCGGCCACGGCGAGGTACGCGCAGGCGAGCAGGCTGATCGCGGTCCAGCGGTGCCAGGAGGTCCAGGTGGTGACCTGGCCGCTGTCGAGCCCGCTGACCTGCTTGGACAGCTGATGATCTTCCTCGATTGTCCATCTCGCGACCGCGACGGAGATCAGTTTCGCCAGCGGGACCGGGTCCGGTGTCCAGCACAGGTAGCTGCTGACGGTGCCCGTGTAGCGGTGCCGGCGCAGAAGCAGGACCGCGTGGCCGGGGTCCTGTCCTTCAGGGGTGTCATCCGGGGTGATCTCGATCATGGCCCAGTGGTAGTCCTTGGCTCCCTTGGTGGCCGAGCCGGTGCGCATCCGCTGCCACATTCGGGGTCTGGCCAGGCTGGCGGCGGTTTTCACGGTGAGGCGGCGGCCGCAGGGCAGGGTCACCATGGAGGTGGAGCGGACGGCCAGGACGTAGCCGGTGCCGCGCTGGCGGATGCTGCGGCGCAGGTCAAGGCCGCCGTACACCTCGTCACCGGCGGTGAATCCGGTGCGGATGCCCCGGTCATGGGCGTCCTGCAGGAGGTCGCCGGCGAGCTGCGGCTTCGTGGCGAACATGACCTCGCCGGGGACTCCGGCGAGCTCGCGGCGCTCCTCGTCAGCGGCCCAGTCCGCGGGAAGATAGAGCGCGCGGCCGATCAGTGCGTGCCCGGCCGGGGACGCGCAGGTCAAGGTGACCGCGATCTGGCACATCGCGATGCCGCCGGCGGTGCCGCTGTACTGGCGGGCCGCCCCGGCGCAGTCGGAGGAGGATTTCTCGTCGGCGGTCTCGTCCACGATGAGCATCACGTCACCCTCGTCCTGGCCTGCAGTGATGCGCGCGGCGGCCCAGTCCGCGGCGGCGTCCAGCAGCTGCCGGCCGTCGACGCGGGCGCGGGACAACAGGTGCTGCATCCGGTACGGGCTGGCGTGCCCGGCGGCTTCGGCCAGCGTCCAGCAGTTATGGTCATCGAGTTCGGACAGCAGGCCGTTCACCATGTCACGGCAGGTCAGCCGGGTTTCCCCGGCGAGCAAAGCACGGAGCTACCCGGGCCATCAGGTCATCGAGCAGGCCGGCATGCGCGGCATGATCTACGCTGGCAGCAGCGGCTGCCGGATCGTTGTTGTGTTCCACAAGCCGGCATGATCACGGCAGTCGCGCCAGCTTTCCCGTGTATCGATCTATGTCGCTGCCGTGTCAGGCCAGTGTGATGCCCTCACGCGAGGGACGACCGCGACCTGCAGTTATGCAAACAAGGTCACGATCTACAACTGCCGTATCATTGATACCCGGTCCTGTCTCAGCCGGGCCGCAGCCCGCCGGGCCATCCCGGACTACGTGGGCTGGCACAACGGCACCCGCCTGCACAGCATCCTCGGCTCAGGTCTGGGCCAAGCGGTCACTCAGATCTCATTCGTTGGCCGCGGCTGAATTAAAGATCTTGTTGATGATCTCTGCGCCTGAGCAGATCACCGGCCGGAGCTCATGGCGGTAGACGACCTCAGTGGTTCTCGAGTTGCTGTGCCCCACCAGGCGCGCGATCTCTTCGGTGGCCATGCCGGCCTGGGACATGACCGAGACGAAGCTGTGCCTGAGCTCCCTGGGCGTCCAGCGGTCACCGATTCCCGCAACCTTGCACGCTGCCCGGAACATCTTCCGGACGTTCGCCGCGTCGAGGGCGATACCGGTGACCGTGGTAAATACGAGGTCGTCGTCGTGCCACTGGGTTCCCGCTTCGAGACGTTCGGCGTCCTGCTGGTCTGACCACTCCTTCAGGGCCTGCACGGCGATCTGCGGCAGCTCTTGGGTCCGCCTCGACTTCTCTGTCTTCGTATCGCCGTGACCACGCACCGACCGCCATACGGACACATGCGGCGGTGTCGGCGGCCGCGTCTCAGGAGAGCCCTTCAAATCCACGTGCTTCCACCGCAATGCGCGGATCTCCTCGGTCCGCAGCCCCGTGGTCAGGCTCAGCACGATGTAAGCGTGCATCAGCGACGGCGGCCGTCGGTGGTCCTTGAGCCCGGCAGGCAGATTCATGGAGGGGTGGTCCTGACCAGAGGCCCGCACGAGCGCGGCGGCCTGCTCCAGGGTCAGGCTTTCGCTAGGCCGTCCGGCCTGGCCCTTGGGGGTATCGACCAACGCCGCGACGTTACGTGCCACCAGATCACGCGACTCCGCATGCCGGATCGTCCGCGTCAGCGCATTGTGGCCGATGGCCACCGCGGCAGTTGAGTACGTGGCGGCCATGGCGGCCAAGGCATGGCTGACGTCAGCCGCTGTCAGTTCCCGGAGTTTCTTGCCGCCGATCACCATCAGGATCGGCGTGAGCATGTTCTCGTTCTTTTTAACTGTCTTGGCGGACCGGCCAATCAGGCCCTCCCGTAGCCAGTCTTCCGCCGCCTGCCGCACCGTGTAGGCGGCGGAGCCAGCCTTCGGGATGATCCCCTTGTCGAGGTCAGCCTCGAGCGCCTTTAGTTTCTCCTGGACCTCGGTCTTCGTGCGGCCCTTGACTCGCCTTCTGTCCCTCTTGCCCTCTGGGGTGAATCCGAGCGTCATCTCGCCGCGCCAGCTTCCGCGGCAATGCCGATGCCGTTCGCGGTCGGTGCATGGACCCCGATGATCGAACGATACGCCGCCGTCACCGCGCGGACGTCGGTTGGTCATGCCGACAGCTTATCGCAGTCGGGGGGACTAATGGGGGGACAACTGCCAGCTAACCAGCGGGACAACGACGCACACCTGTGGACTGTTGCCCCAGCTAGATAGCGATACCATACTGTTGGCAGCACGCCAGAACAGGTCCTAATCTCCATGGTAAGGAGAAGGTCTACGGTTCGATTCCGTAAGGGGGCTCCACAAAATGCCAGCTCAGCCGCGGGTTCTCGGGTAGCTGACAGAGCGCCGAAGATCATCTGACCGTCATTTGACCGTTGTTCCGGACGCCGATCGGCGGCACTCAGGGACACGAACTGGCCCGTGATGGCAGGGCAATCAAGATCGCCGTGGCAGGTCGTTGAACACGCTGGCGCTGGCCTGGGTGCCCTATCTGGCGTGGCCCGGAGGGGGCATGGGTCGACGTCGGGATCATCCACATGCCCGGCGGATCACCGGTTCTGCCGGGCTTGAGTGTGCGTGGCCGGGATGGTGCAGCGTGAGGACGAAGGGGTGCACGCCGTGGTCACGCTGGGCCTGCGTGTGCCTACTGGGCGGCGGCGCCAGCGGGCACGGCCGACCGCGAGCTGGTGGCGCCCTGGCGGCCGAGCACCATCAACATCATCGTGTCGGTGCCCGTGCCGCTGCGGGACGCTGCCTATGTCAAGGCGGTTGTGACGGCGACCGAGGCCAAGACCCAAGCCGTGCTGGAGGCCGGGTTCGGGCGACGGGCACCGCGCCGGATGCCATTTGCGTGGCCGCCCCGCTTGCGGGCCAGACCGAGGATTTCGCCGGTCCGCGGCCGGTGTGGCGCGCGCGGATCGCCTGCGCGCCATGCACGCCGCCGTCCACACCGGGCCGCTACGTTGCCGGCCGGGCCAGGCCAGAATGGCGTGTTCGGTGGCTTGCGTCGCAGGCTGCCGAGCACAGTTGTTCGATGCCGCCCCGGGGCGGGCCGTCGATCGCCAGCGGAGAATCTCTTGCTCGGGCGCTTGCTGAGGCGATCTGTTAACAGATGCTTGAGCACTGCTGAGTGCACAATCGACGTCCGCGAAGCCGGCCCTTAACTTCGTCTTCATGAGTGACTTTGCCACTACGGTTTCGCAGGCGCGGGTGGCCAGCCTCGCCGATGTCGCCAGGGCCACCGTCACCCAATGGCGCAAGCGGCACGCCGGCTTCCCCGCGCCAGTCAGCGGGGCCGGCGACCGATTACTCCTCGGCGAGGTGATCGGCTGGCTTGACCAGCGGCCCATTACCGCCAACGCGGGAAGCCGGATGAGGCCGTCGGCGCTACCTACGGCGACCGGGTTCGGCGACGACTGCGTCCCGGCCCGCGTCCTTACAGGGATCTGCTCCTGCGGGAGCTTCTGGCGATTGGCCCCGAGATCTGCGGTGGCGCGTCCCAGGCCGACTATCTGTACCTACTGCTCTGCCTAGCGTTCCTGCGCCTGCACGACCAGGAGCGCTGGGCGGAGCTGACCCAGTACGTCCCTTCCGCCGCCGATCCTGGAGATGCTCGGCGACTGCTGCGGCGCGTGGTTGCGGCAGTCGACGCGTCGCTTGGCTACCCGCACCAGCTCAGCGGGCCCGACGCCCCGCCTACCTGGCTGCGGCCTCGCGCATTCGAACCAGTGCGCAAAGTATTCGAGCTGGCTGCGCGTCTCCTACCCAGTGACTTCGACCGGCTCCGGGCTGCGTACGTGCGGCACGTCCAAGTACGCGATGACGTGATCTACACGCCGGCAAGCATCACCGACACCATGGTCGCCCTGCTTGCCGACCATGCCACCAAGGGCAACGTCACGGTGTACGACCCCTTCGCCCGCTTCGGTGAATTGTTGGGCGGATTTTTGAGTGCACATGCTGACCCGGCCGCGGTGCAGGTGAGCGCTGAGAACCCCCACGCAGCCGAGTTGAGGCTAGCCGGCATGTGGCTGGCAGCGGCCGACGCACATGCTCAGCTGGCTGTCTCTTCCTCACCGTCGGTTGAAGCGACTTTCGTGCTGGCCAACCCGCCGTTCGGCAATCAGGCAGAACCAGAGTGGCTGCGACGCTGCATCGCATCGCTCGCTAAGAATGGTCGCGCCGCAATCCTCATGCCGTACGGTGCCGGGTTCAGATCCGACGCCAAGGCCTACGACCTTCGCCGTGACCTTGTGGATCATGGTGCAGTACGCGCGGTTGTGGCCCTACCGGCGCAGATGTTCCCCGGGACCTCAATCGGCGTCTGCATATGGCTGCTACAACAGCCGACGGGGCATGCAGCGCCCGTACAGTTGGTGGACGCCCGCACGCTGGGCCGGCCGCCCGGCACCCCAGAAGCATTGACCGCTTCCAGCAGGTCCTGCAGGCGCTCCTCCCGGCCGCGGAGGCTGGTGCTGCGCTGGCCGACCCGGCATCTACTTGGCTGTGGCGGACACTGCGTGAAGCCGAAGCCGCCGGACTGGATGCCAGCCAGGCGCTCCGGCAGGCGCTCGGGCAAGGATCCCTGGCCGGGGCCAGGGACGTCGTGCGGGTCATCGATGCGCGGGTACGCCGCCGGCTGACTGGTGCCGTGCCTCAGCTCCCCGGGTCATGGTCGCAGCGGGTGCCCGACGTGACAGATCCCGAGCTGCGCCAGTACCTGACCGAACTGGCCGCCGCGATGGATGCCCGAGTCCACCGCATCGGAGAGCACGCCGCTGGAGCCCGCCTGGCGTGGGCAGTCCAGACGCTCGGTGAACCGCCGCAAGATCCGGCTGACCGCGCCGTCTGGGAAGGGCGGGCCGCGAAGATCGGCGCCTACCGGGAGCTGTACGGCCACGACAGCCGAGCGGACGCGATCGGCCCTGAACCGGGCAAGACATCACCGGAAGCTCGCGCCGACTGGCATGCCGCGTTCGCCGCGCTCGGCCGGGTCGAGGGCATCGATCTCCGTGGGCTCACCGACGATCAGCTGTACCTGCGCCGTGGCATGTACCAGCGGGAAACCAGCGGGGCGCCTCCGCACGTCAGCGAGGAGCTGCGCCTGGCCGGTCTGCAGGCGCGGACCGCCTGGGAGAACGCCATCCGCGCCGAGTACGAGGCCAGAACGGCGGCAAGTGATGCTATTGCGCAGCGGCACCGGTCCGTCGCCGCCATGTGGCAGGCCATGGAGAACAAGGCCACCCAGGTCGCACAGCACCTCGCTGCGGTGCAGGAAACACGGCAGCAGTGGGCTGCGCTCACCGAGCCGACCAGACGGATGGCTGTCGCCGCCGACCTGGAACTGCGCCGACGGCACCCGGATATGGACCTGGAGCCGCTGAAGTCGGCCGAACCGGCTGGAATCACGATGACCGCACCCGGTTCAGCGCCGCGGGATGACGCCTGGATGCAGGAGACCCTGTTCGGCGTCCCCGCGACCCCGAACCTGACGCTGGTTTCGAAGAAGTCGTTCAGGATGCCGATCTGGAATCACAGCGCGAAGCGGCCGGGCAGCAGGCGCTAGGACTGACCGCCGAGGCTATGGCTGACGACGTTCCCGCCACGATCCTGCGCATCCGGGAAAACGCCCGCAACGTCCGGGAAGACATCGACCGACTCCGTGGCATGCCGCAGTTCGCGGAGGACGACGATGCGGCCTACCTAGGTACTGCCTGGGGCAGCCTTGCTGATCATGACCGCGATGCCATCATCCAGCCACCCAAGCCAGAAATGCTCCCGGCGAGAGAGATCGTGGAGCGAGCACACGGGGTCTCCGCAGCTCACGACAGTGAGCATGCCTGAGGCGGGTCATCGTTCGAGTTCCTTGGCCCCCGGCAACGGAAGGTCCCGGATGGTGGGCTCATTTGGCGCTCGTTGAACATGGCGGCGACGTCGGTGTAGTCATGCTCTGCCTGGGCTCAGGCTGGTCAGGGCGCCCGCGGAGCCGCCGTTCGGCGCGATCGGGCCGCTGATCCGATTGCCTGTGATGCCGAACCGAACGGCTGATCTGCTCGCTGACCGTCGACCTGATCTAGCCGAATAGCGGACGTTGCCCGAGCAGATACTCATGCGTTGCTCGGCATATTCCATCGAGCCCCATGGCTGCGGTGAGCGCTGACTCAGTTGCGTCATTTAGTCATCAGGCCAAGCCGAACGCCGACCATAACTGCCGGGGATCGGTGGTGGCGGTGCCGGCTGACCGCATGCAGTAGATGAGGTTCTCAGGCAGCGGATGCTGGACCCTCGGCCACCCGCAGTGCAGGGGGATTTGCCTCACGCGTGCTGGTGGGCATGTCTTCCAGGCTGCGCCCGGCCGGTTCGGGTAGGACCCGGGTGAGCGCGAAGCCGAGTGCGGCTACTCCGGCAGTGAGCAGCAGCGTGCCGCGCAGCCCGAGCCAGTCGTTCAACAGAGGGAAGAGGAAGACGCCGATGAAGGCGCCGAGTTTTCCGATGCCGGCCGAGATCCCGTGCCCGGTCGCGCGCATGCTGACTGGGTACAGCTCGCTGGGCATGACGAAGGTGGTCATGTTCGGGCCGAACTCGGTGAAAAAGTAGCTCACCCCGTATACCAGCAGGAATGGCACCACCATGGTGGTCATGCCCGGTATCGCCGCGATGATCAGGAAGCACAGGCCCATCATCGCGAACCCGACCAGCTGCAGCCGGCGGTGCCCGATCCGGTCCAGCCGGGCGATCGCCAGCACATACCCGGGCACGGCGGCGACCGCGAAGATGGCGAGCTGGAGGGCGATCTTGGTCATGGTGGAGGCGGTGGGTGAGATCAGGGCCAGGATCTGCGGGGTGGAGATGGTGTTGCCGTAGTAGGCGTAGTCGAGCAGGAACCAGGTCCCGGCCGTTCCGGCCAGCATGATCAGCCAATGGCGGTTGGTGAGGAATGCCCGCAGCCCCATCTGCTGAGTCCCGCCGGGCCCGTTCGCGCTGACCTGGCCGCCGGTGAAGTCGGCCATCCGGTTCGCGGCCTGCTTGGCCTTGCCTTGGACCTGGACCTGGTAGCGGGGTGATTCGGGCATCCGGGTGCGCAGGTAGATCACCGCGGCGGCGGGCAGGGCGCCCAGGCCGAGCAGGACCCGCCAGACGGTGTCGTTGCTGAACCCGGCCCCGAGCAGTGACAGCGCGATCAGCGGGCCGATGATGAGCCCGAGCGCCTGGGTGCCGAACACCATCCCGACCAGTTTTCCGCGGTCCTTGCGGTTGGCGTACTCGCTGACCATCACCGCGCTGACCGGGTAGTCACCGCCGACGCCGAACCCGAGCACGAACCGGAAGCCGATCAGCACCCAGTACGACGGTGCCAGCGCCGACCCCAGTGCCCCGGCGATGGTGATCGCGGCGACCAGCCAGTACACGTGCTTGCGGCCGATCACGTCCGCGAACCGGCCGAACACGAACGCACCGATGAACGCGGCGAACAGCATGGTGGAGTTGAGCAGGGCCAGGTGGCCCGGGCTCAGGCCCCAGTCCTTAGTGATCAGCGCCGAGGCAACCCCGATGACGAACAGGTCGTAGGCGTCGGTGAAAAACCCCATCCCCGACGCCAGCACCGCCCGCAGGTGGAACCTGCTCAGCGACGCCTCGTCCAGCTCGGCGATCAGGTCCCTGGCCCGGACATCAGTCACGGCAATCCCCCCGCCGCTCATGCGCCTGCCCAGCACGTGGCGGCAGGCCGCGTCCCTGCTCCTGCTGCGACAGAAATACCCAGGCCAGGGAACGCTCTGGCGACCTAGAGATGAACCGGAGGTAAACGTAGGATAGCCAGCAAGCAAACTCAACGCCGCAGCTGTGGGCTGGCGAAGCCCTGACCTGCTGCGCGAACAGACCGGCCCCGGCACGGCCCAGCGGGTGCCCACGGCGCTGAGCGGGCCGCATTCACCGACGCGGATACTAGTGAGATCGATGGTTCCAGGCCAGGCAAGCCACCGCGAGGCGCGGCGGTTCCTTACCGGCCAGGTGACGGCGGCCAGCGGTGCCGCACGAGCAATCACGATGGAGAACCAGTGGTGGCTGATACCCGGCCCTGTGAGCAGTGCGGCACCTCGTTCGTGCCGCGCCGCGAGCACGCCCGGTTCTGCTCTCCCTCCTGCCGCGGCGCCTGGAACCGTGAGCACTCTGGTGATCTGAAGGCCGGGACCAGCGCCCTGCAGTGGTCGATCACCGCGATGAACGACATCAGCAAACGGCTGACCCGGATGAGCGCACGCGACAAGCCGCGGGCATTCACGCTGATCAGCGAGGCGGTGTGGTGGATCACCATCGTCGACGCCACGCTGGTGCGCCACCACCAGGACGCCTACGACGCCGTGCTGGCCGGTCAGGCGCCAGCCGAGCGCCAGCACGTCGAGGGAACACTGGCGGGGCTGCGCTTCGTCCGCAACCAGATCGGCGACAAAGCCGATCTTGCCGATTTCATCGAACCCGGCGTCATCGGCGCCGACCCAGCCCAGAGGCGCGTCACGGCCTGGACCTGGAGGCCAGTGCCGGAACCGGCGGTGGCGTCGCTTTCCCCACGTGGGCAGTCATGGGAGATGAACAGGTACAGCGCCTATCAAGCCGAGCTAGCGGGCAACTCCATCGGAGAGACATTCACCGGGGCCACGGCGTTCCTAAGACAAGCCGCAGCGGACGCACCCGCCCCCACGGATCCCAGCGTTCAGGCTGGACGCTGAAAGCACCGTCCCTCAAGCCGGGACGTTCCGACCGTCATGCCCACAGTGCCTCCACCGCTTGGAGGGCATTGACCCATGCAACCACCCCTCAGGCGCCGCCACATTTGGCGATCGATGACACGTGCCTGAGTGGCAGCCGGGCCAGGTCGTGGCGTTGCCCGGCTAGGGCGATCATCCGGGCCTGTTTTCCCTCGGGCTGTCTGGCTGCTGGCGGGCGTGGCCCCGGGCCTGGCCGTGGCCTGGTGGGTGGCAGGCCGAGCAGCGGGCGGGGTCCCGGTGCGGGGCTGGTGGCGGTGCGGCCTGGAGCGACGGGGCATTCGTCCAGCACCCAGCGGCGGAACCCGCTGATGGTGGACGGCGGAGCCAGCGCCAGCCGCAGCAGCCACAGCAGCAGCCCGCCGAGCACGGCCATCGGGGTGGCCTCGTCGTCGGCCAGGACCTGCCCGGCGTGCCGGAGGCGGCCGATGACCCAGGCGCGGATGACCCCGATGAGCGTGTCGGAGGCCAGTGCGTAGACGGCGGACGGCATGACCCAGATGGCCAGGTCCCGCCAGCCCGGTGCGGAGGCGAGGGCGTTCATGGCCAGGCTGGTGCCGACACAGCCGAGGTTGAGGATCCGGGCCCGCAGCGCCCGCCTGCCCTGCAGGGCCAGCGCGATGCCGGGCGCGGCGAACACTAGTGCGCCGACGTCCGGGACGCCTGCCTCCAGGGCGGCGATGGCCGGGTCGTGCTTGACGGTGCGGACCATGACGTACTGGGCGTCCCAGCTGACCACCGCGGCTGCGGCGGCGAGCACGGCCAGCGCGGCCATGGCGCTGCGCAGCCACGTCTGCGCCCGGTCACGCCCGCGAGGCCCAGCAGCGCTATCTGGACGGGCAAGAGCCCGCGGATGAAACCAGCTCACGACGCCGCCGAACTCAGCCGCTTCACCAGGTTTGACCGGGAACTCGCGGAATACGGAATAACTCCGCCGCACCGCCAAGCACCAGTCGTGTCCAGAGCAGAGTTTCCTGCCGGGAGACCGTCAGGTCCCGACGCCGCACTCCACCGCGGGTCCGCCGGCGCGGCGGGCACTGGAGGCTTCGTGCGCGGCCACGCGGAATACCGCCCGCGTGGGGCCGGGCCGGCGGAAAGCGGGAACCGTCATGCGCAGCCTGAGACAGATTTTGAGGCGGGGTCGTGACGCACCGATGCCCGAAGGCGGCACACGAGACGCGGCCGGGCGTGGCCAGATGAGAACCCGCGCCAGGGAACTCGGAGTGTGGGTGGTGCTGTGCTCGGTAGCCAACTTCATTGATCCGGGCAGTATCGACCTCGCCGCTGCGCTTCCCGGATCAGCGCTGAGCGAGCCGATGGCCCGCGGGCGGTCATCACGGAGGGCCTGTTCGCCCTGACGTTCGCAGCTGTGCGCGAGATGCATGCCTGCGGATATACGTAGATCTCCCGCTGGACATCTGCCTGGCGCGGAAGACCCTGCGCATGTTGCAAACGGCCGCGACCCGCAAGCCAGCCTGGCCCGCTACCTACAGACGGGGTCGCCAGACGTACATACTGTAGCGAACGTGCGGTGTTACCGGCATTACGCTGATGTTGTCGTCGACGACACCGAGTCGGCGGATGAGATAGCCAGGAATCCTGGGCTGCCTCGCTCAAATGAAAGGGGGTCCTGACCACAAACCACGGAGGAGCAGCAGCATTCGGTATCTCCACGAGTGACTAGCCGTCGTCCACATTGTTGCGGTGCGCCCAGATGATCAGGCCCGCAGAACACCTCAATAAGATTGGCTCTCGCGGGCTGTGGCTCGCAGCGGCAGATGCTGATGCCCCGGCCGACGAGCCCATCTGTGGTCCCGGGCCGCGATCCCGGTTACAGGGCCGGTGACTAGTCTTTTGGTATCCTCTTGAGTTGCTCGCAGCCGTTGAGACTGATGACCGCTTAGCCTTTTGGGGTGCGATTAATAACGCCCTTTGGCCCTTGTGGGGATGTTCACCCAGCGGATCGATGGCCTCGACGCCTGCACCGAGCGTACGTTCGGCTGTGGACCTTGCTGCACGCTCAGGCTCTCCTAAGAGGAACGATTAACGAGATAGCCGATGCGGCATTCGTCGAAGACGACCGTCGGCGCCTATCCGCATGGCGGTCGGCCTGACCCGCACCAACAGGCGCAAGCCCGGTTGGCTAGTGAGCTCGCGGCCATGAACGGCCGCAGGACCCGGCTTGACGCCCCGTGAAACCGACTTCAACCCCCATGGTGCAGCGTGAGTGGAGCGCGGCGGGCGGCGGGCCAGCACCGGACCGCCAGTCTGCGCTTCGGACATCCTTTGCGAGCGGTCCGAGAAACCCACTCACGTAAAGTGATCGGTCGTATGGCCGTTAACACGGCCATTGAGTGCGGAGCCCCGAATAGGTGCGACAGACACCGACCTGCGGTCGCCCCGGCGCTTCGGCGCTGCTCCGCGCGTGCGGTCAAATATCCGTGGGGTCAGCGCATCAGCGAGGCTGAGTCACTCTTGTCAACAGAACCGGAAAGCCAGGTCAAACCGGCACCTCACCCGCCGGTGCAGCGGCTGGGTGCCGGTCACCTGGCCGGCTACTCGCCGCCGAATTTCTTGATCTCCTCGAACTCGGTTTCGGTCAGCTCGCGCGGCACGTCGTCCCTGGCTACCTTCGCGTTCTGCACGTGGTGGCGGATGTCTTCGACGATCTCGGGGTTGGCCAAGGTGGTGACGTCGCCGGTGTCGGCGAAGTTGGAGATCGATGCGATGACTCGGCGCATGATCTTGCCTGACCTGGTCTTCGGCATGTCGGGGACGATCCAGACGTTCTTCGGCCGGGCGATCTTGCCGATCTCGGTCTCGATCGCCGTGGTGACCTTGTCTTCCATCTCCTTACCCGGCTCGCAGCCGGGCTTGAGCGAGACGTAGACCTCCACGACACGGCCGCGGATGTCGTCGATCACCGGGATGGCGGCCGCCTCGGCGACCTCGGGGACGGTCAGGGCGGCGGACTCGATCTCCTTGGTGCCCAGCCGGTGCCCGGCCACGTTGATCACGTCGTCGACCCGGCCGAGGATCCGGAAGTAGCCGTCCGCTGCCTGGACGGCGCCGTCGTTGCAGAAGTACGGCCAGTCGTGCCAGTCCTTGCTGTCCGGGTTCGTGTTGTACTTCCGGTAGTAGGTGTCAAGGTACCGCTCTGGGTCGCCCCAGACCGTCTGGAAGGTGCCGGGCCAGGGGTTGCGGATGCAGATGTTGCCCGCCTTGCCGCTGCCTTTCGGTACCTCGTTGCCGTCCTCGTCGTAGATGATGGGGTAGATCCCGAGGACGCCGGGGCCGCAGCTGCCTGGCTTCATCGGCTGGAGCCCGGGCAGGGTACTGCCGAGGAAGCCGCCGTTTTCGGTCTGCCACCAGGTGTCGGTGATGGCCGCCTCGCCCTTGCCGACCTCGGAGTGATACCAGCGCCAGACCTCCGGCTCGATCGGCTCGCCGACGGTCGTCATCGACTTGAAGTGATAGTTGTACTTCTTCGGCTCCTCCGGGCCGACCTTGCGCAGCATCCGGATCGCGGTTGGCGAGGTGTGGAAGATGTTCACCCCGAGCTTCTCCGCGATCCGCCAGGGCCGCCCGCCGTCGGGATAGTTGGGCACGCCCTCATAGATCACGGTGGTCGTGCCCAGCGCCAGGGGCCCGTAGACGATGTAGGAATGGCCGGTGATCCAGCCGATGTCGGCCATGCACCAGTACACGTCGCCGGGGTGGATGTCCTGGTAGTACTTCGACGTCCCGGCGACGTAGGCGAGATACCCGCCGGTGCTGTGCTCGCACCCCTTCGGGCGGCCGGTGGTGCCGCTTGAGTACATGATGAACAGCGGTGCCTCGGCCGGCATGGACACCGGCGCGACGGTCTTCCCGCGGTGGCCGCCGAGCAGCTCGTCGGCGAAGACATCGCGGCCCTCGGCCATCGGCGTCTGCGAGGCGTACTGGCCCGGGTGGCGGCGCCAGACGAGCACCTTGTCGACCTGCTGGCCCTCCTGGCTCGCCACTGCGACTGCCTCGTCGGCTTTGACCTTGTGGTCCGATAGCTGGCCGGCGCGGTAGTAGCCGTCCATGGTGATCAGGATGCGGCTGCCGGAGTCGGCGATCCGGTGCCCGCAGGCAGCGCCGCTGAACCCGCCGAACACCTGCGAGTGAATGACACCGAGCCGGGCGCAGGCCAGCATGGTGACCGGCAGCTCGGGCACCATCGGCATGTGCAGCGTCACCCGGTCACCGGCCCGCAGGCCCAGGGAATCACGCAGCACCGCCGCGAACTCGTTCACCTGGCGGAGCAGGTCCGAGTAGCTGATCTCGACGTGCTCGTCGGACTCCAGCTCCGGCACGAAGATGATCGCCGTCTTGTCCGGGCTGGCCTCGGCGTGCCTGTCCACGCAGTTGTGCGAGGCATTCAGCTTCCCTCCGACGAACCACTTCCAGAATGGCGCGTTGCTGGTGTCCAGTGTCGTGTGCCATGGTGCGTCCCAGGTGAGCAGGTCCGCGTACTCTTTAAAGCAGTCGGGGAATTTGTCCTCGCTGAAGCGCTCCAAGATGGCCGGGTCGGCGGCGTTGGCCTGCTGGACGAACGACTCGGGAGGATAGATGTACTCCTCCTCGCGCCAGTGCACCGCGATCTGCGCCTCGGAAACTTGCCCCGCTGAACCCTGCGGTTCCTGCTTGTCCGCCATTGTCTTGTCCTCTCGCTGGAAGATACCTATCGGAGAGCGCGCAGCAGGCCCGCCTGAGCCTCCTTGAGCAGGCCTGCGCACACGCCGGATTCGTGCAGCCCAGCGCAGGCCGCCTGGCAGGCAAACGCCGTCGCGTCGCCCCGGTTCAGCGGATCCCGGCACAGACCCTCGGCCGGTGCCAGCGCGTGCACGGTCATCCAGCCAGGTGCCTGGATGGGTCCCGTCTCAGCCGCGTGCCGCAGGGACCATACGTCGCGCTGGCTCGCCTCGGCCCGCGCTGCCGCCTGCAAATGCCCGGGAAGTACTGATGACTCACCGGCCACGTACTGCCACGTCATCCCCATCGCCAGCTCGCTGCCTCGTGGGCGTGGCCGCTTATGAAGGCTGCCGCGATTACCTGCTCGGCGGCGGCGCGATCCTGCCAGCCCCGCACGTCGGTGCTCTTACCGGGCTCCAGCTCCTTGTAGACGTCGAAGAAGTGGCTGATCTCGGCACGCAGGTGCCAGGGGATGTCGGGGAGGTCCCGCACGTCCGCATACCGCGGATCGCGGCCGGGGACGGCGAGGATCTTGGCGTCGGGTCCATGCTCGTCGTGCATCCAGAACACGCAGACCGGCCTGGCTGTGATCAAGCTGCCGGGGAACGCCGGCTCAGCGAGCAGCACCATCGCATCCAGCGGGTCACCGTCTTCAGCCAGCGTGCCGGGGATGAAACCGTAGTCAGCCGGGTACCGCGTCGAGGTGAACAGCATCCGCTCCAGCCGGATCCGGCCGCGGGCGGCATCCATCTCGTACATGTCCCGCGAGCCCTGCGGGATCTCGATGATGACCTCGATGTCCATGCTTCCTCCATCGTGGAGGTTTCGCGTTTGCCGGGCGATCTGCGGGCGGGGCGGGTGCCCGGCGGCGTGCCTCCATGCGGTCACTCATGCGGTCACTGCCCCGCCAGCCGGTGCCGCAGTTGTGTTTCGCGGAGCACGTCCTCAGCCTGCGCGTGGGTCCAGGTATCCACCCAGATCCGGAACACCGATGCAGGTGCCCTGCGGCCCAGCCTGTCCAGGCGGGCGGCGTAGGCGGGGATGCCAGCCTCCCGCAGTGTGTCCAGCAGCAGGATCAGCTGGCTGGCGTCGGCGTCGATGAGGGCGGCCCACGTCTCCGCGTCCAGGCCGTTGCCAATCCCGCCGGGCGGCAGCCAGTACAGCCGGGCCGCCCGCCGGGACCAGGAAGACGAGTACGACGCGGCCATGATCAGGGCTCTTCCCCGCTCGGCGGCAGCGCCAGCCGGTACCTGGGCATGCTTGCCTCCGCGTGACCTTACTGTCCGCAGAGACCATCAGCACCTGGCGTGCGTTTCCGGCGGGCCTCATCGCCGTTTCTACTGTAGGCACCATCAGCCAGCTTTGGCGACCCTGCCCGCTGTGCTGGCCCTCCCGGGCTCGCGGAACGTCACCCTCGGGTCCCCCGGCCAGATGAGGCGCTGGCCACCAGAGACGCCTGCTTCTGCAGGCGCAGCGCGCAGCGCCCGGCTCCGGGAACGGGCGGCCACGTTGTGCCAGGTCAGCCATAACCCGGAGGCAGGCTCCCGGCCGTGCCGTGCCGTGCCGTGCCGGGCAGGCCGGCCACGCCGCGGCCCGGCATCCATCCCCGGCCGCAAGACCAGCAGCCGATGGACCCGTGCCGGGCGCCATGCCGTGGACGCTCCCGGCAGCCACTTCGCGAGGAACCCGGCTTGCCATCTGCAGGTGCCAGGTCCTGCCCTCAGGACACCGCGATCCCGTAGGGCAGGCCGGGCCGGGCGGCTGCGATCTCCAGCAGCCGGTTGTACTTGGCGACCCGCTCGCCCCGGGCGGGCGCCCCGGTCTTGAGCTCACCGCAGCCGTAGCTGACGGCGAGGTCGGCGATGAAGGTGTCGGTGGTCTCACCGGAGCGGTGCGACACGAACTGCGCGTATCCGCCGCGGCGGCAGGTCGCTATCGCTTCCAGCGTCTCGGTCACCGTGCCGATCTGGTTCACCTTGATCAGCGCGGCGTTGCCGATGCCACGGCTGATCGCGTCGGCGATGATCTTCGGGTTGGTGACGAAGTTGTCATCGCCGACAAGCTGGACCTGGTCCCCGAGCCGTGTGGTCAGTGCCGCCCAGCCGTCCCAGTCGTTCTCGGCCAGGCCGTCCTCGATCAGCCAGACCGGGAACCGGCGGATGATCTGCGCGTACCGCTCGATCATGTCCGCGCTGGTCAGCTTCTGCCCGGTCACCCGGTACAGGCCGTCGTCGCCGTAGAACTCGCTGGAGGCCGGGTCCAGCGCGATCGCCACGCCTTCCCGCCCGGCTGCATACCCCGCCTCACCAATCGCGGTGACCAGCAGCGCCAGCACCTCCTCGGGCTCCGCCAGCTGTGGGGCGAAACCACCCTCATCCCCAGCCCGGTCGCGTGCCCCTGCCTGACCAGCAGGCTGCGCAGCGCGCCGTACACCTCAGCGCCCGCCCGCACCGCCTCCGGGAGCGATCCAGCTCCTAGCGGCGCGATCATGAACTCCTGGAAATCCAGCAGGTTCGGCGCGTGTACCCCGCCGTTGATCACGTTGAAGTGCGGGACCGGCAGCCGTGGCGCCACCCCGGGCGGGGTTAGCCACTCCCACAGCTCGCGCCCGTCCGCGTGGGCGAGCCGCGGGCGCAGGCCATGGACACGCCGACGATCGCGTTTGCGCCTAGCCGTGCTTGTTCGGCGTCCCATCCAGCTCGATCAGCGCGGCGTCAATCTCCGCCAGGTCGTGCCACTCCTGCCCGCGCAGCCGGTCGGTGATCTCGCCGCGCACGGCGTCCACCGCGCCAAGAACACCCAGGCCCTGGTAACGCGTCTTGTCCCCGTCCCGGCGCTCGACCGCTGCCCATGGAGGCCCCGGACGGCACTCCGGCCGTGGCGGTCGTGCCATCCCCGAAGGCGACCGTGACCTGCAGCGTGGGGCGGCCACGCGAGTCGAGAATCTCTAGTGCGTCCACGCCGGTAACCTGATGCGTTCCGGCGCGAGGCATGGCCGGTGAGGTCACGGTGTCCCTCCTGCGTTTGGCGGCACGGCGGGCACATCGTCGCACCCCGCCGTAGCCTCGCGGGAGAGGCTAAGGTCCGCGTCGTTGGTGACGCCGGTAACGGCCAGCGGCAGGGAGATGGCGGGTACGGGCAGCCTGCCCCGGTGCCCGCAGCGATGCTGTGCGCCTGCCCTATGATGACCGTAGTGGCGCTCGCTACTCGGTGATGGATCCCGCCGAAGCCGCGCATTCCCCCCGGGTCGCGGCTTGCCTGCCAGGTGGCCGATGGGTCCTGCTCTCCGGCAACGTGAGGGAGGCAGGACGTGGTCCCTGCTGCGGGCACCGTTTATGGTGCAGATGAGGCCAGCCGGAAGCTCAGGGCCAGTCCCGCGATGGGCGGCATGACCCGGCACGCTTGCCAGGGCGCTGCGGCGCTCGCTGCTTTTGCAGCGGTCTCGTGGCCGGTGGCAGGGGGCCCGCCCGCCGTGGCCAGGCAGCGATGGCGGCACTGCGAGCCCGCTGCGGGTCGGTCGGCATCGGGGTGCTCTCCCCCGCGGCAGGTGCACTGGCCGGGCCCGTGTTCGTCTGTCGCATCCCGGCAGCCGGTGTCCTCTCGGGTCGCGCAGGCCCGCCAGGCATGCCCGCAGCCTGCGCTATTGCTGGCAGCGGCCACGGCTGAGCGGGCTGCACTGGGGCTGGCCGTGCACTGGCCACGAGGCGTTCTGGTGGCCTGGCTGCCGGCTGCCGGCGACCGGCCCTCTGCACTCCTGCGGCCGGTCAGCGGTGCTGCCCAGCGTGAACGCGCGCCCGCCGCGGCAGGCGCCGGAGAGCCTGCAGGGAGGAAGCTGAGATGATCAGTGACTACCTTATCGGGGAGTTGTCGGTGCACTTGGAGCAGCTGGAAGCCGGGGCACCCGGGGCCGCACGGGATGTGGCGCGCCTGCGCTACCAGGTGGAGTCAGGGCCGCTGGCTGGGCTGGCCAGTGCGGCGGTGCATGCCCTTGCCATGGCGGATGACCTGTGCTGGGACTCGCTGTCACGCGGGGACGTGGCGGGGTTCGCCCGCCAGGCCCGGGTCTCATCGGACCTGCGCCTGTTCGCCGTCTGCGCACGCCTCCTCGCCGAGGATGAGGGTTAAGCAGAATACCAGCCACGGCCGCCTCCACAGTTCCCTGCCTTCAGGCCAGGCAGCCAGGTAGGGGCCATCAGCGGCGACCACACGGCCGCGGCGAGCCTCATCGCCGCCGTCTTGCTGCCCCGCCGCCGCGGCCATGGCAAGCGGGCGACCATAGTGGCCGTGTCAGCCCCAGGAGTGCTACGGCCGGGAATGGCTGCGGCAGGGCGCCGGACATCCGGGAGCACGAGGTCCGGTGGACACAGGGCGCCGCGGGTGGGCAGTCTGTCTGGTGATGACGACGCCAGACAGCGCGGCTCGCTGGACGTTCTGCAGCAAGGGCCACCTGCACTGGGGTGCCCTCGGCGGCGCCGGGCTCTTGCTGCGGCACGTCCCGCAGCGGGGGCAGCCGGTCTACCTTCTCGCCGAGCGTTCCCGGCGGAAAGACGAGGGCGGCACCTGGGGCATCCCGGGTGGTGCCATTCACCACGGCGAGACACCAGAGGCGACAGCCCGCCGGAAGGCTCAGGAGGAGATCTGGCCCGTTCCCCCCTACCACGTCACCGGGACCCAGGTGCAGGACTGCGGGGGAGGCTGGAAATTCCACATCATCTGCGCTGACGTCGACCACCCCTTCACCGCCTACCTACGCCAGGAGACCGACGCCACGGGATGGTTCAGCCTGCAGGAGATGAGCGGCCTGCGGCTGCATCCAGGCTTCCGGCAATGGGTTGAGGAGCACACTCCGCGCCAGGCATAACGGCCTTCGCAGAGGCCCGTCAGCTGCAGGACCCCTGTGCTGTTCGCGCCACTCGATGAGGTTCGCCGCATCCCGCTTTAAATAATGAGTCTCCGCTTGCGGGCGTGTTCCAGGCAGTAGCCGCCTCCCGTGACGCCGATAGGCTGATGGCAATCGAAGCAGTTGCCCTCCTGGGCGTCGAGGAGGCCCTGCACGGACCGGCTGAATACCTCCCGCGGATGGTGCGCAGCCTCAAGTACGGTGCTGGAGCGGATTGGGCGGCATTCCGCCAGATCTGGGCCACCTGGGCTCCCGCGGCGACGGCGGAGTGGTACATCTGGTGGTAGAGAGCCTGCGTCGTCCGGAGGTCGGTGATCTCGGCGTTCAGCCGCAGCGCGAAGCCCAGGGCGTCCTGGCGGCTCAGTGCGCAGGCTGCGGAGATGGCGCCGTTGAGCGCCTGCAGATGCTGATCGAGGGTGATCACGATCCCCCGCAGGTCCTCGGGGCTCAGTGCCCGGTTCACCTGCCAGGGGTCCAGGTAGTCCATGATCTGCTCGTGCTGCTGGCCAAGCCAGGAAAACCAGCTCTGCTCGGCACTGGCGGCTGACTCTGGATCAGGCATGGTGGCCCCCGTTCCTGCAACGCGCGCCCATCACGCCAATCCACCATGAGCGGGTATCTAGCCCCGCCGTACTGGGATGGGGGCACGGCCATGTGAACGGACTCCGGGCGCAGGCTGGGGCGGCCACGTCCGGCCGCCAGGAAGGATCCGCGGAGACCGGCTACGTGCCGTCGGCGCCCCGGGCCATGCACCCCGGTCGGCAACAGCACCCCGGCTGGCCGTGATGCTGGTCTGCGCCGGGTGGCCGCGCAGGTCTACGCGAGGTCAGCAGACGCCTGCCAGGAGAACGAGGACCCGCTATCCGGTTGCACTGCGCCCAGGGCCCGCGCACTAGCCTGGACCGTGTGCTTCGCCTGCTGGACTCCCGGACCGGCTCATATGCTGAGGTCAGGCCGGCCCGCCCGGGCCTGTTGCGGGTGCGCGTGCATGCGCCGGGAGGATCGCACATCACCGGGCTGCGCGTGCTGCTGATGGCGGACCTACTGGGCCGCACCGCCGAGTTGCGTGGCCTGCAGGTGCTGAACGTGCTGACGTATACGGGCCGGTCTTCTGAGCAGGCGGCCGCCCTCGAACGCGCCGCCGGTGAGCTTGGCGTCCACCCGCCCGCTGCTCGCGCTGATCCTGATGACGCCCAGACGCCGCTGGGTGGTCCGGTCGATGTGCACGTGGTTAGCAGCGGCACCAGCGTGGACGGTGGCCAGGGCGGGATTGTCTGGCACGTCGGTGCTGTGCATGCACGCCAGGAAGGCAACCGTGCTGAGGCTGGGGCAGGCGACGTGCCCGCCAGGCACGGGCATGACCCGCTCGCGGTCCGGCTTGCGCTGATGTCCTTCCCGTCCGGCCAGGCAGTGGATCTCACGGAGGGCGTGCTGACCGGCGCGCGCGAGGAACTGGGGCGCTGGCGGCACGAGGTGGCCGAATGGGCAGAGTCGCCGTCCAGGCCGATGCCGGCGCGAATCGCGGAGGTGGCCCACGCTGCCTTTGACGGCCTCGACACCGTGTCGGCACTGGCGTTGCTGCGCCGCCTGGAGTCCGACGCCAGCGTGCCGCCAGGTGCCAAGTTCGAAACTTTCGCGTATGCCGACCGCATCCTTGGGGTGGACCTGGCTCGTGACATAGGGCGGGCCAGGGGATGACGTGGCGGAACGGTCATGGTGCTGGCCCTGGCCGGACTCAGCCTTCGCGCCGATGGGCGCCTCAGATGTCATGGGCGCTTGCCTGCCGGTGCTCTGACATCGCGTGGTGTCACGAAGACGGTCAGCCGCGCCGTTGCCGGGGCTAGCTGATCCCAGCTCCCGGTGAACTCGAAGACTGCGATGGCGGCGGTGGGGAACTTGGCTCTCATGCGGTCTACGGCAGCGCGTGATCCGGCGTCGGGGGGGTCACCGCCACCGGGCGGGACGGTGGCCGCCAGCGTGAGCGCCAGTTCCGGGAGCGCTGGATCATGGCCAACGACGAGGAGCGTCCTTGCTGCCGGGGGCGTGCGGCGGATCCGGTCCAGCAGCTGGGCCGCTGACCCCTGGTACACGCGGTCCTCGAAGCTGACCGGCGGGGCGGTGCTGAGCCCGGCCTGCGCGAGCTGCCATGTCTCGCGGGCCCGCCGGGCAGTAGAGCACAGGACCTGGTCGGGCACGAGGCCGACCGCACGGAGCCAGCGCCCCATCGCGGGCGCATCCCGCTGGCCGCGGCGGGCCAGCGGCCTTTCGTGGTCGGGCACATCAGGCCACGCCGACTTGGCGTGCCGCAGCAACACCAGCGTCCTGCTCGCGTTTCCTGCCATGGTCACAGCCTCGCAGGCCGCGGGGGATCACGGCCGGCTGGGTATCCACGCGGGCCTGCGGGCCTTCGACGCCGGGCAGGGCCCGGGTATCCTGAGAAGGGTGTGGCGGAGGGGCCCGCCGGCAACCGCGGCGCTGCCGCCAATGGCTCCTGCCTGACGAGGGTAGGAGGCACGCATGGGCACAGCCCATGATCCCGATCCGCAGCTGGCAGCGTTCGACGGGCTATCGGCGCTTGGCGGGGAAGCGGACCGCGCGGCGCTGGCCGAGCTCCGGGGCCGGCTCCGGGAACGGCGGCTGCGGGTCCTGGTCGCCGGGGAAGCCAAGCGGGGTAAGAGCACCCTGATCAACGCGCTGCTGGGACGGGCGGTGCTGCCGGCCGGGGTGACCCCGCTGACCGCGCTGGCCACCACGGTGCGGTAGGGCCGGGAGGAACGGGTCCATGGGGTGTTCCGCGATGGCCGCACCGAAGGCTTCCCGCTGCCCGCTGGAAGACCTGGTGACCGAACGGGGCAATCCGGGTAACTGCCGCGGCCTGGCCTCGGTCACCGTCGCGGTGGATGCGCCCATCCTGGCGCGTGGTGTCGAGCTCGTGGATACGCCGGGGACCGGTTCGGGTCTACGCGCACAACACGACGGAGGCGGAAACCGCCCTGGAGACCATGGATGCGGCGGTGTTCGTGCTCACCGCCGACCCGCCCATCTCGGCGACCGAGCGTGAGCTGATGACCCGGGTCGCGGGCCTGTCGGTGACTATGTTCGTCGTCCTCAACAAGGCCAATTACCTCGCGGCCAGTCCCGCTGCGCCCGCTGGTTACGCGCTGGATGGCCAGCACGGAAACGGTCAGCCAGGGAATGCCCGCGCTGGGAGCGAGCTGGCCGAGGCGGTGGAGTTCACCGCGCGGGTGGCGGGGGAGGCCGCTGGCCGCCCGGTGCGGGTTTACCCGCTCTCGGCCCGCGCGGCGCTGGCCGGTGGCGGTGATCCCGGGTTCGCCGCGTTCGCGGGCGACTTCACCGCCTACCTGGAATCCGGGCGGGCTTCGGACCTGAGGTTGTCGGCTGCGGGGCATGCCCGCCGGCTGGCCGGGGCCCTGCGGGACGAGGCTGACCTGGCCCGCCGGGCCGCCCAGATGCGAAGCGGCGAGGCCGCGGGACGCGTGGAGGCGTTCCGCGCGCGGCTGGCTGCGGTCGCCGGGCGGCGGCAGGATGCGGCGGACCTGGCGGCGGGCGAATCGGCCCGGCTGCTCGCCGACTTGAACGATGCCTTTGAGCTGGCGGCGCGCGAGGTCACCGCCCGCGTCGCCGCCGAGAGGAACTCCCTCCTCAATGGCGAGCTCCGCCAGGCCCCGGCCGCGGAGATCGAGGGGGACGGACGGGCACGCCTGGGCGAACTCGGCGTGCAGGCGGCCGAAACGTGGCGGCAGCAGCAGGCAGTGCGGCTGGAGAGGGGCTGGCGCGGCTGGACGGGCGCCTGGCCAGTGATCTGGCGGCCGAACTGGACGCCGTGCGTGACGCGGCGGCCGAGCTGCTGGGGCTTAGCCTGTCCGTGCCCGTGCCTGGCGAGCGGCTGGCGCCGGATCTCCGGTTTTTCTACCTGGCCGGGGAGGAGGCGGGACAGACCGAGCTGGTGGGCGCGATCCGGCGGCGGCTGCCCGGCGAGGCCGGCCGGCGCCGCGCCCAGGCGTACCTGCGCCGTGAAACCGCCGGCCTGGTCCCGCAGCAGATCGGGTGGGCGCGGGCGGATCTGCAGTACCGGCTCGCCGAGGCCACCCGCCGGCTGATCCGGTCGGTCGGGGACCGGTACGCCGACAGCACCGGCAGGCTGGAAAATGCGCTGCGGACCGCGGCGGCGCTGCGGGAGGCGACCGAGGGCCAGGCAGCGCAGCACGACCGGGAACTCGCCCACCGGCAGGAGGCACTCGACCGGGTGTTCTCCCTGCTCGGCCAGGCCACCGCGAGCACCCCCGAGGACAGCGCAGCCGCCAGTGACATCAGCGGCGCAGATGCCAGCCCCCGCCCAGCCGGGGCTGGCTGGACGGGGCCGGGCGATAAGTAATCCTGCGCTGGCAGCGAGGGAGGCAGCTGGCCGGGGAATGGGAGCTGTGGCTGGCTGCCCGGGTGGCCGTCGCCCGGCGGGGGGGCAGCACCGCGTCCCCGCCCGAAGGCAGCGCTGATTACCTGCTCGGCGACGGCCCGGCCTGCCATCCTATTGGCTGATGCGAGTGACTGAGCATGACTGCCGCCACTTCTAATGTGGCCCTCGGCGCGGAAGCCAGCATCGCCTGCAATGGCTTCTCGGCTTGCTGGCCGGAATGGTATATCCTGGGTGCCACGCGATGAGGCTCGCGTAGTACCCCGGGTATTTCATCTGGGCTGATGGCCTCTACCCGTCGGGCGTCGTGGACGCTGCGACCACAGGTGGAGGCTTTTATGCTGTTCTGGGCCCTTGGGCCGGTGCCACAGCGCGCGGCCGGACTCGCGGCGGCCCGGATCCGCCTGGCCGGCCCTGTGCTGGATGTGCCGGTGACCAGGCTCCTGCGTTCCACGGCACAGCGGGGCGGGGAGCGGTGATGGGCCTCAGCGCGTGGGAGCAGCAGGCCTTGGACTCGATCAAGGACCGGCTCGCCGGTTCTGACCCCAAGCTGGCCGCGCTGCTGTCCACCTTCACTCAGGCGGCATCGGGTGAGGAGATGCCGGTACGCGAGAAAATCCGGGCCGGCTGGCGGCGGACTACCCGCCCTTCGCGCCGCCAACGGCGACACCCTCGCCGGGACCGGATGCGCCTGCACACGCGCCGCGTGTACCAGCGCCTGGGCTTCGGGCAAATCGCGTTGCTGCTGTGGCTCGTGATATCCGCCGCGCTGCTTGGGGTCGCGCTCGCTCTCAGCCATAGCGGCAGCCAGAGTACATGCACAAACGTGTTTTCAGCGGTCTGCGCTGACCCGGCGGCCACCCACAGCGTGCGTCCTGCCGCGCCTGACACGGGCGCCAGCCAGGTGCCGCCCGCCGCCGGATGAGTCCCCGGCCATCATCCGCAGCAGCGTGGGCGGCTGCGGCCGGCCAGGCGCGCGGCAGGGAGTCAGCGAGAGGCAGTTCACCGCGAGATCGAGCGGCACGCGTCTAACTCTAACTGGCCCGGCAGCCTGCCTCACCTTGTTGCCATCAGCCCCGGGGGCGGTGAGAGCCGGGTAGAAGTCCGCGGCCCGCGAGCCGGCCTCCGGAAAAGAACAGCACCCAGGCGCTGCCGTTCTTGGCCGGGACCTCTCCCATGGCCAGGCCGCAATCGTCGGCGAGGTCGGCGATCAAGTGCCGGATCACCGTCCCGGACGCGCACACAGCTGTCATTGGCCCGGTCCTGGCCAGATCCTGGATCCGGGCCAGGCCGCCGTGGGAAATGACGACGCCAGACAGGTAGATCGCTGGTTCTTCTGCCGTGCGGGCCACATCCACTGGGGTGCTCTTGGAGGTGCCGGGCTGTTGCTGCGCCACGTGCCGCAGCGGGGACAGCCTGTCTACCTGCTCACGGAGCGGTCCCGCTGGGTAGAGGAGGGCGGCACATGGGGGATCCCAGGCGGTGCGATCCACTGCGGTGAGTCGCCCGAGCAGGCAGCGAGCAGGGAAGCCGCTGAGGAGATCTGGCCCGTTCCCGCATACCGTGTCACGGGCATCATTGTCCAAGATTGCGGCGGTGGCTGGGAATTCCACATTGTCTGCGCTGATGTCGAGGAGCCATTCACCGCGTACATCGCACAGGAAACCGACGCCACGGGATGGTTCAGCCTGCAGGAGATGAGCGGCTTGCGGCTGCACCCCGGCTTCCGGCAGTGGGTCAGCGAACAGACGCTACCTGATGCGTAAGTGCATCTCTGCCCAGGCTCATCAGCGATGGTTCACTCGCCGTCTGGGATTTGGCAAGCACCGGACAGGTCACTCGGCACCAATACGTTGCCGCAGCCGCCGGCTTTCCTGCAGGTGCCAGTCAACCGTCGCCACCTGCTGCGGGATCAGCTGGTCCAGTTCTTCGATGCGCGAGCGCAGCCACGCCGCAGACAGATCATCGCGGTCTCCCTGGCTGATCAGCTTCTGGCGCAGGTCTTCGCGCCTGCCGACGTACCCCTGCATCACCTCGCTGAGCTGGATTGCAACCATGCCATGGACCCGCGCCTGCCACAGGATCCGCTCGCGCTCACCCTGACCGATGGAATCCGGCGCCTCAGCCGCTGCATGCGGCCGGGCAGCCAACTCATCACCCGATCGCCCGTCCGGCCGGGGCAATACAGCGCGCACCCGCCGCACCAATCGGACTCCGGCCGCGGTGAGCATACCCGCACGGGCTCGCAGAGGGGCCGACCACACCCGCCTGTTCCTTGCCTCAATCGGCATCATCACACACCACCCCACGGCCATTAACCCGCTGCGGAGCAGAGGCCATTAGCCGTGTGGCGGTTCAGGGCGAGCGCCCTGCCGGGAGCCTCATCCGGCAGTATCAGTTTACCTGCAACCGACCCGAGGGCCGCTTGGCAGCGCGGCGCTGAGCAGCAACAGGGTCGTAGCGTCCCGAGGTGCCGCCGCCGCCCCCTTCGTGATGAGCCTCCCCACTGCAGGGTTGCTGCCAGCTGGCGCGGGTCCCCCTCGAACCGGGCTGGGTAGCGGCGGCAGCTTATTCGGAGGTGACGGGTACGATGCAGGCTAGGCGATGAAGCCCCGCCGAAACCGCCGCAGTGGCTGATGGCTTCTACCGGGTACGAATCGGTGGAAGCTGATGGGCTCTCGTGATCTACCTGGTTCTGGCTCGCCGTCCGCGGAGGACGCATCTGCGGCCGTGAGGTTGCCCACGGCGGAGAGTGCTGCGGGGTTCCAGAGCATCCTGTTCGAGCACCCGGAGGGTGGCCCCGGCGTCGATGGGCTGAGCGAGCCGGACTTCTTCGCTGACCTGAATCTCGACCAGGTGCTGGAGTCGATGACCGCCGGGCGGGATCAGTACAACCTGAAGCCGTTCTTCTTCGCCCCCCTGCACCAGGTCGCGGCCGTCCGCTACCGGCACGAGGTGCTGCGCGACCTCGAGAAGGCCGACGTGCTCGAGCCGGTCAGAACGTTCGCGCAGGCGATGCGGTCGATGCGCGAGCACCTCACCCAGGCCGGGAAGCTCCACTACCAGCTGCAGAAGCAGTCCTGGTTCTTGGATGCGGTCGAGATCTACTGTGCGGCCGTCCGCTCGCTCGCGGAAGACCTGGCAGCGCGCACCCTTGACTCGCGGGGCCTCCGGGGGCTGCGCGGCTACCTCGCCGGGTACACCACTTCCGGGCGGTTCACCTCACTCGCGGCAGAGACAAAAGCACTGAAGGATGCGCTTGCTGAGGTGCGGTACGCGATCCGGATCAACGGGCCGCGGGTCACGGTCACCAAGTACGCTGGCGAGCCGGACTACAGCGTGGAGGTCGAGGACACCTTCGCCAAGTTCCGGCAAGGGGTAGTGCAAAGCCACCTGGCAAAGCTGCCCGACTACGCCGAGATGGACCACGTCGAGGCCAAGATCCTCGACGGTGTCGCCCATCTGCACCCCGGCGTGTTCCAGGCCCGCGCGGATTTCTGCGTCCGCCACAGCGATTACCTCGACGCGACGATCGGCAGATTCGACCGCGAGGTGCAGTTCTACCTCGCCTACCTCGAGATGGCCGACCGCTTCAGGGGGGCCGGCCTGCCGTTCTGCTACCCGCACGTCTCGGCCCGTTCGAAGGACATCGCCGCCAGCGAGACGTTCGATATCGCGCTGGCCAACAAGCTCGTGCCCCAGAACGGCAGCGTCACCTGCAACGACTTCCACCTGGCGGGGCCGGAGCGGATATTCGTGGTTAGCGGGCCGAACAACGGCGGCAAGACGACCTTCGCCCGCACCTTCGGGCAGCTGCACTACCTCGCCAGCCTGGGCCTGCTCGTCCCCGGCCGCGAAGCGCGGATCTTCCTGCCCGACCGGATCTTCACCCACTTCGAGAGGGAGGAAGACATCGAGACGCTCCGCGGCAAGTTCGACGACGAGCTCGTCCGGGTTAAAGGGATCCTCGAGCAGGCGACCCCGGACAGCGTCATCGTCATGAATGAGAGCTTCAACTCGACCAGCCTGAGCGATGCGCTGTTTGTCGGCACCGAGGTCATGCGGCAGATCCTTGACCAGGGCTGCCTCGGTGTGTACGTGACGTTCGTTGACGAGCTTGCCTCGCTCAGCGCGGCGACGGTGAGCATGGTGAGCCAGGTCGTGCCCGACAACCCCGCCGAGCGCACGTTCAAGGTCATCCGCAAGCCCGCCGACGGGCGCGCCTACGCCTGGGCGATCGCCGAGAAGTACGGCCTCAGCTATGAGCGCCTCATGGAACGGATCGGGGTATGAAGGTCTTCCTGCTGCACCGGGACCGCGACTTCGACGTCAAGCCGGCGCTGCGCGACGAGATCTTTGACGCGATGCTGAGCAGCAATCTGTTCGCGCTCACCTACACCAAGCGCAACCGCAAACGCCCGGCGAAGCCGGCCCCTGCCGCACCACCGGGCACCGATGACGTGCTGGCGCAGGACCTGGAGCTTGGCACGCTGTGGAGCGCGATGGCGGGCGGGGACGAGTTCCTGTTCGAGACGGCCAAGCGAGCGGTCCTATCCAGCCTGCACGACCCCGAGGCGATCGTCTACCGCCAGCGGGTACTCGCGGACTGCCTGCAGCGGCCCACCGTCGTCCGGCAGCTCTACGGGCTCGCGGTCGAGGCGCTCGAAAACGAGAGGACGGCCGGTGGCGGGTTGTGGCACAGCGACAGGCCCGACTCCACCCTGTACCGGTCGGTGCAGGTACTGAGGGCGCATGTGGATGTGCTCAAGCGGCTGCGGCAGCTCGCGGACCAGCAGGCGGGTACCTTCCGTTCGGAAGGGTTCACCCGCTTTTTCGCGATGCTGCGGGAGGAGCTCGCCGACGACTACCTCCAGGCGGTCGAGCAACACCTGCGCGAGCTGGGCTTCAGCCGCGGCGTATTCGAAAGCGCCAGGCTCGGCAAGGGCGACAAAGGCCACGACTACACCGTCCGCAGACTGCGCGAGCAGCGCTGGACCGAGCGGCTGCCGTTCGGGAACCGCACGCCGGACTACAGCTTCACAATCCCGCCACGCGACCAGACCGGCTTCCAGGCGCTGGAAGAGATCCGCGGGAAAGGGATCAACCTCGTCGCCAACGCGGTCGCGCAGGCAGCCGAGCACATCAGCAGCTTTTTCATCATGCTCCGGCTCGAGCTCGCCTTCTACCTCGGCTGCCTCAACCTGCACGAGCGGCTCGAGCAGAAAAGTGAGCCGACCTGCTTCCCCGAACCGCTCGCCGAAGGCCAGCCTTCGCTCACCACGCACGGCATCTACGACGTCTGCCTGACTCTCCACATCCAGGACCGGGTCGTCGGAAACGAGGTGCACGCCGACGGCAAGCCGCTGGTGATGATCACCGGCGCCAACCAGGGCGGCAAGTCGACGCTGCTGCGCAGCCTCGGCCTGGCCCAGCTGATGATGCAAAGTGGCATGTTTGCCGCCGCCGAGTCGTTCCGCGCCAGCATCTGCGCCGGCGTCTTCACGCACTACAAACGCGAAGAGGACACCACGATGGAGGGCGGCAAGCTCGACGAGGAGCTCAGCCGCATGAGCCAGATCGCCGGCCAGATCGCGCCCCACTCGATCCTGCTGTGCAACGAGTCATTCGCCTCAACCAACGAGCGCGAAGGCTCCGAGATCGCCCGGCAGGTCATCCGCGCGATGCTCGACAAGCAGATCAAGGTCTTCTTCGTCACCCACATGTATGACCTCGCGCACGGCCTCCACGAGCAGCAACTGGACGCCGCGCTCTTCCTCCGCGCCGGACGGGAGCCAGACGGGCGGCGGACCTTCAAGCTCCTCGAAGGCAAGCCCCTGCCGACCAGCTACGGCGAGGACTCCTACCGGCGCATCTTCAGACCCGCTGGGACGGCACCGGCGGCCGCCGCGTACACGGAGCGGTGACGCTCGCGGCGGCCTGGCCGCGAGCGGCGGGAAGACACGTGCACGGAACGCGGGAACTGGATGAGGAACTCGGCCGGATGAGCCGTGTCATCGACCAGGTCCCCAGGGCGGCATGCTGCTGAGCAACGAGTCGTCCGCCTCCATCAGCGAGACCGCCCGGCAGATCGTCCGGGCCCTGCTGGCCTACGGCCCGTCGGGTAATGTAGCTAACGGCGGAGGGGCTCGCCGCGAATGCGCTAGTGCCAACGGTCCCTGCTGAGCAGGGAAGGCGTGTGGCATGAAGCAGATCCTGGCTTTCAATCGTGCCCGGAAATCTTTCGATGGCAGGGTCGTCCTTGACGATGTGACGCTGGCGTTCTTCCCCGGAGCCAAGATCGGCGTGGTGGGGCCGAACGGTGCGGGTAAGTCCACGTTGCTGAAGATGATGGCCGGCCTGGAGCACCCGTCCAACGGCGATGCGCGGCTGTTTCCCGGCTTCACGGTGGGGCTGCTCAGCCAGGAGCCGCAGCTCGACCCCAGCAAGAACGTGCTGGAGAACGTCCAGGAGGGGGTGGCCGAGACCAAGGGGCTGCTGGACCGGTACAACGCGATCGCCGAGCAGATGGCGACCGATTACTCTGACGAGCTGCTGGAAGAGATGGGCAGGCTGCAGGAGGAGCTGGACCGCCGCGAGGCCTGGGACCTGGACAGCCAGCTTGAGCAGGCGATGGACGCGCTGCGCTGCCCGCCCGCGGACGCGGATGTGAGCACGCTGTCCGGTGGTGAGCGGCGGCGGGTGGCGTTGTGCAAGCTGCTGCTGTCCACGCCGGACCTGCTGCTGCTGGACGAGCCCACCAACCACCTGGACGCGGAGAGCGTGCAGTGGCTGGAGCAGCATCTGGAGAAGTACGCCGGCACCGTGGTGGCCGTCACCCACGACCGGTACTTCCTGGACAACGTGGCGCAGTGGATCCTCGAACTGGACCGCGGCCACGCCTACCCCTACCAGGGCAACTACTCGACCTACCTGGAGACCAAGGCATCGCGGATCAAGGTTGAAGGGGCCAAGGACGCCAAGCGGCGCAAGCGGCTGGAAGACGAGCTGGAGTGGGTCCGGTCCTCCCCGCGGGCCCGGCAGGCCAAGAGCCGGGCCCGGCTGGCGCGCTACGAGGAGATGGCGACCGAGGCCGACAAGTACCGCAAGCTGGACTTCGAGGAGATCCAGATCCCGCCGGGCCCGCGGCTGGGCAGCCAGGTCGTCGAGGTGGATGACCTCTCGAAGGGGTTTGGCGACCGGCAGCTCATCGAGGGGCTGAGCTTCTCGCTGCCGCGCAACGGCCTGGTCGGCGTCATCGGCCCGAACGGGGTCGGCAAGACCACCCTGTTCAAGATGCTGGTCGGCGACGAGAAGCCGGACTCGGGCAGCATCCGGGTCGGCGACACGGTCAAGATCTCCTACGTGGACCAGCTGCGGTCCGGGATCGAGGCGGACAAGACGGTCTGGGAGGCCATCTCCGGCGGCGACGCCACCATCGCCGTGGGCAACGTGGAGATCCCCAGCCGGGCTTATGTCGCGGCGTTCGGGTTCAAGGGCCCCGACCAGCAGAAGCCGGCCGGGCTGATGTCCGGCGGTGAGCGGGGCCGGATGAACCTGGCGCTCACCCTGCGCCAGGGCGGCAACCTGCTGCTGCTCGACGAGCCCGCCAACGACCTGGACGTGGAGACGCTGGCCTCGCTGGAGCGGGCGCTGCTCGACTTCCCCGGCTGCGCCGTGATCACCAGCCACGACCGGTGGTTCCTGGACCGGATCGCCACGCACATCCTGGCCTGGGAAGGCGGCCCGGACTGGTACTGGTTCGAGGGCAACTTCGAGGCGTACGAGAAGAACAAGATCGAACGGCTGGGGCCGGACGCGGCCCGCCCGCACCGCGTCACCTACCGCAAGCTCACCCGGTGAACCGGCCGGTGCCAGTCATGGACGACGAGGCCACCGACGTGGTTCACCGGGCCGAGCGCATCGTCTGGGCCGCGGGCTGGCGGCTGCGGGAAGACCACGTGCTGCAGCAACTCGCGCACACCCGCGGCCTGGCCTGCGCCCGCCTGGAACCCCGCTCTGAGGTCATCCAGCTCGTCACCTACGACGGCCAGCACCTCGGCCACGTACGGCGGGAAGGCCCACCCGGACCCGGCGGGCGGTGGATGGCCGTGCCGAAAGACGGCACTCCCCGGGACGGCGCCTATGCCAGCGCAATGGCGGCCGCTGTTGCCCTCGCCGCGGCATGCGGGAAGGCACCTGGGAAGCGTGGCTGAGGCACACCGGGACCATGGGCGCGCCCGTTTCCGCGCGGCACGTCCATGGTGAGGGAGATAGCGGCACTCCCGGCCGTCAAGGCGCTGACCATCCGGCAGCCCTGGGCGTGGGCGGTGATCCATGGTGGTAAGGACGTGGAGAACCGGCGGTGGCGGACCACTTACCGGGGCGCGCTGCTGATCCATGCCGCGCAGACCGCTGACCCAGACCCCGCGGCGCCGGCAGCCGTGTTGTGGACAATGGCCGACCCCGGCGCATTCGGCCAGCCACGAACCGCGTTCCGGGCCCGCGGCGCGATCATCGGCTTCATCCACCTCGCGGATGTCCTCACCGACTCCCGCAGCCGGTGGGCCGCCGTAGGCCGGTACCACTGGGTGCTGGAGTTCCCCTCACCCGTGGATCCGCCCCTGCCCTGCCCGGGCAGGCCAGGTTTGTGGGATCCGCCCGTAGCAGTGCTGGAGAGCCTGGCCGGCGTCATTGACCAGTAGCTGGCCGCCCCGCGCCTGGCCGCTCCAGCATGTGGCGATCGGCCCAGGCAGCCAGTGCCTTACGGGCCAGGGCCATGGTTTCTGGGAGGTCGCTGTAGGAGGTGAGCCCGGCGGCGAAACGGTGGCCTCCGTCACCCAGTCCCTCCGCGACTTCACTGACATCGACGTGGTCCCCCGACCGCAGGGAGACCCGCACCGTCCCGTCACCACCGCTCGTGCAGACGGCTGCGACCTCGGCTTCTTCCGCGGTCTGGACCATGTCGGCCACCGCGCCGCCGGTGCCCTCAAGGGGTACCCCGAAACTGGATACCTCCTCGGCCGTGCAGTACGTCCAGGCCAGCCTGCGCCCGCCCGCGGCCTCGGGTTCCAGCGCCAGGCGGGACAGCATGAGGCCGAGCAGCCGCAGATAGCCAGCCGGGTGCGTGTCCCACAGCGCCCGAGCGAGCAAGTCGTAGCGAAAGCCGGTGCGCAGCAGCCGGGCGGCGAACTTGTGCGCGGCCGGTGAGGTGACCCGGTACTTAAACGATCCGGTATCCGACGATAGCCCGGCATACAGCGGCGCGGCGATCTCCGCGCTGAGCGGGATGCCGAGTTCACGCAGCAGCCCGTTGACCATCACGACGGTCGCCGCCACGTCCGGGCCGACCAGGTGCACGTCCCCGAAGCGGGTGTTGGAGTCATGGTCGTCGCCGACGATCACCGTCCCGGCCCGTCCAGGTTCGCGGCCGGTCCGGAAGAACCCAGGCAACTGCAACGCAAGCCGGCGGAGTTAGCGAACAGGGACTGCAGGATGTAAATGGAAGTGCCCTGAGGCGGTTCGGACCTCGCTGATATATAATTGGCGGGTAGCGCGATGAGGCTCGCGTATACCCGGGAGATACTTCCGGGTTGATGGCCTCTACCTGTGCCGTGTTTCGCAAGTGCGCGCATCGCAGGTGGAGGCCTCAATGCTGCCGGTCATAGTTGCTGCGCCCGTTCCTGGCCATGGTCCAGGATTGTTCACCACCCCGCTGCGGCGGAGCGTACCCGCTGCCTATCCGCGGCGGGAGCGGTGGTGAGCCTCAGCCCATGGGAAGAGCAGGCCCTGGAATCGATCGGCGGTCAGCTCACCGAAACCGATCCCAAGCTGGCCACGCTCCTGGATACGTTCAGCCGGCTGACGGCGGGCGAACACATGCCAGTGCGGGAAACTGTCTTCCGGCGGTCGCGGCGGCCGGCCCGCCGTGCACACTGCGCAGGATGGCATGTCCGCAAGGGTTTCGTCGCCCGGCATGCCCGCCGGTCCCTCCGGCCCGCAGGATACGGGCAGGTCATGCTGCTGCTGTGGCTGGCGATCTCCGTGACGCTGATAGCTGTCGCCGTGACGCTCACCCGCGGTGGCAGCAGGCCGGGATGCGGCGTGGACCTGCCACTGGCCTGCGCGAGCAGTGTGCCGTCGCATAGCTCATCCCCCGGCACCCATGAGGCGCCGGTCAGCCACGCACCACCGGGATGAGGCAGCATCTTGCTAATCGGGCCGCTGGAGGGACGGGGGTCATTGCCCGGACAGTGGCCCGGCGCGGGCCTGCGCGTTATGGTTGACGTAGTGACGCTTTGTCACATGGTGGTGGATCCCACTGACGCCACACATGTTTGTGGTGTGCGCGTCTGCCGGACGGCCGATGGGTCCTGCTTCCCAGCCGGGACGGAGGACGACCATGGCTCCTGTCTTCGATGTCCGGTGCTCGGTTCTGGTGGTGCATAAGCACACCGTCTTGCTTGTCCGCCGCACGCGCGATGGGCTGGATGACTGGGTGCTGCCCGGCGGAACCCCTCATGAGGGTGAGAGCCTTATCGCCTGCGCGCGCCGGGAACTCCTCGAGGAAACTGGCGTGTCAGCGAACCCCTCCCGGGTTGGGCTGGTCGTGGAGTCGGTGTCACCCATGTCCAGCCGTCCCATGCTGGATGTCGTCTTTATTGCCACCGAGCCCGTGCTCGGCCGGGAGCAGCGCCGGGAACCGGGCTTGGGGCCGCGCTTCGTCTCCCCTGACGAACTGCCGGGGCTTGCGCTTCATCCTGCATTTGCCGGGCAGTTGATCCGCTTGCTCGACCCGGGACCGCACAGTTATGCATCCTATGTGCGCAATACGGTTAAATCACCTGACCTGGCGGAGACCACGGCCATTTCCTCGTTGTCCCGCTGATCCGATCCCCATTCAATCAGGGCTGGCCAGGAGTTGAGGTGTCTGCCGATGCACGGAGAAGCTGAGCGGATGATCCGGGCCGCCGGCGGGGTGGTCTGGCGGGCGGGGGCTGCTGGCGCGATTGAGGTGGCCTTGGTTCACCGGCCTCACTACGGCGATTGGTCGCTGCCGAAGGGAAAGCTGCGGCCTGGTGAGCATCCTCTGGTGGCAGCCTGCCGGGAGGTAGCCGAGGAGACCGGGATCCGGGCGGTAGCCGGGCGGCGGCTGGACATCGGGCACTACGGGACGGCGCGTGGCCCAAAGGCAGTCGAGTACTGGGCGATGCAGGGCCCAGATGCTCCGTTCACCCCATCGCGGGAGGTGGACCGGGTCGCCTGGTTTCCGCTGGCCCAGGCCAGGAACCGGCTGGACCACCAGGGCGACACTTACGCGATCGACGCCATGGAGCCACTGGAGGCTCGCGCCACCCGCATCGGCGCCGTCCTTCTGGTGCGCAACGGCCACGCCCTGTCGCCCAGGAACTGGGCCGGGAGCGATCGGGACCGCCCGCTCAGCGCGCGGGGGCAGGAACAGGCTCACGCCCTGCGCCAGACACTGCCGGCCTTCATGCCAGCCCGGCTGCTCGCGGCACCCCAGGTCCGGTCGCTTGACACCATCCGCCCGCTCGGGGCAGATCTCGGTCTGCCCGTCGAAGCCGAAGCCGCGCTCGCGGAGGAGACATACGCCGCTTGCCCTCATGACAGCCTGGCCCGGATGAAGGACCTGCCCAATGCTGGGCCTATGACCGCCGTGTGCGCATCCGGGGCGGTGATCCGGCATCTGATCGCCGCACTTGCCGCTGATAGCGGCCTGTGGCTGGAGGAAGCGCGGGCCAGGAACGGCAGCGTCTGGGCGCTGTTCTTTTCCGGCGGCCGCCTTGCTGCCGCCGACTACTACCCAGCCATGACCGGCCCCAGCGACTGATGGGGACGCGTTAGGTAGGTGTCCGGCCAACCGGGTGTCTGGGCACGACCGGGGAACGGAGGGCTTCATGACCGAACCAGCCAGGCAGAGAACACTCCCGCAACCGCCGCCGGCCCGCGCCACGGCCGGGGATGTGATGCGGCCCGCGCTCACGGCGGTGGAACCCAACGACCATCTGGCTGCTGCCGCCTACCTCATGAGGCATGCCGGGCAGACGGCCTTGGTAGTAGTGGACGATGAGGAGACAAGAAAGCCGGTTGGCCTCATCACCGAGGCAGACATCGTTCGGGCAGTGGCGGATGGCAAGGATCTGAATGATGCCCGCATCCTCATCCTGATGACCAGCAACCCGACCCTCATCAGCGCCGCGGCAACCATCCACGACGCAGCCAGGGCCATGGTGACCGGGCATTTCCGGCACCTGCCGGTGGTCGGAGGCAATCACCGCCTGGTGGGGATGGTCGATGTCCTGGACATCTGCGCCGCCCTGCTCGAACCGTGACGTGCCGTGTTCTCACATCCGGGCTATCGGGCAGGTGAGCGTGCGGGTGATGCCCTCGACGCTCTGGACCTGCTCCAAAATGAGCTGGCCGAGCTCGTCAATGTCGCCGGTCCGTGTCACGGCGATGACGTCATACGGCCCGTTCAGAGTGGACACCGAGGTGACACCGTCGAGGCTGGCGATCGCGGCGGCCACGGCCGCAGCCTTGCCCGTGTGTGTCTGGATCAGGATGTAGGCCTGCAGCATGCGGACCTTGCCTCCTCCGTGTGGCGCGGGCCTGGCCACCTGCCCTCCACCGGAGCGCGCGGCGCAGGGCAGGAACCGGGCAGCTACCTGCTGACTGGCCAGACGGGGAGGAGCTGGTGGCCGAAGGTGGCGGCGATGATGTCTCCGGTGCGGATGGGCACCGCGCTTTCGCAGCGCAGCATTAACCGGTCGCGGCCAGGCGAACGCACGTGGCACCCACCTACGTCAGGCAGGGACCGTTGGCGACGACCGCAGTTGAGGCGAGCCCCTCCGCCACATCCGTTCTTCACGCTACATCCAGCCTCACCCGAAAGCGAGGCCCCAAACGCTGGCCGGCCTGGCCGCTGGGTAGATTAGGGAGTGGCGATGAGCCCCGCCGTAAAGCGCACGCACGGTGCTGATGGTCTCTGCGGAAGCGTTACGCGGAGGCAGGCATGGCGGCTCCGTATGCCTCGTCCTGGTCCGGGAGTCCGGGCCGTCTCTACTGGCTGCCGCCGGGCGGCATCGGCAATGGGCTGGAGGCGCAGACGTGGGCTGTTCTCATTGATACCGACGCCAGCGACCTGGTCTTGCTGCTCGCCACGCTCCGGTATGCGGACATCGCGGCCTACGCGGCCCGGGTCGGCACGGTGAGCCGCCGCAGAAGGTCACCGGTGTTCCGGATCTGGGTGGATACCTGGACTCACGCCCGCGCCGAGGACGTGATCCGCGAAGTGCTGCTGCGGCGCCGCCGAATCGTCCGGTGATCTGGTGGACGCTGATAGTCCTGCTTGATGAGCCGGCCGTCGGCGAGCCGGGCCCGCTGGATGTGCGTGGATGCTGTGGCGGCATCACCTGTCCTCAGCTACGGCCGGGGATGACCTGTCTGGGCGCTGGTTTCGGAGGATGCTTCGGTAACCTGGCCGAGCAGGGCGAGCACCCGCCCGAGTGCCTCCTGCCGGCGCGCGAGTTCCTGGTCCCGCTGCTCCGTTTCCTCTGCGGTTGCCTCCCGTAGCGCTGCCGCTGTCCGCAGCGCGTTCTCCAGCCTGCCGGTGCTGTCGGTGTAGCGGGACTGTACCGACCGGATCAGCTGGCGGGTTGCCTCCGCGAGCCGGTACTGCAGATCCGCCCGCGCGCGCCCGATCTGCTGCGGGACCAGGCCGGCGGTTTCGCGGTGCAGGTATGCGCGGGCGCGGCGGCGGCCCGCCTCGCCGGGCAGGTGGCGGCGGATCGCGCCCGCGAGCAGCTCGGTCTGCCCAGACTGGTCGGCGACCACGTAGAAGAACCGGAGGTCGGGTGCCAGCCGCTCGCCGGGACCGGGCACGGACAGGCTGAGCCCGAGCAGGTCGGCTGCCGCGTCACGCACGGCGTCCAGTTCGGCCCGCAGCTCATCTGCCAGGCGCTCGTCCAGCCGGGCCAGCGCCTGTTCGATCTGCCTGGTCTGCTGCTGCCGCCACGCTTCGGCTGCCTGTACAGCGAGTTCCGCCAGCCGGGCGCGCCCGGCGCGCTCGATCTCCGCGGCCGGGGCCGAACGCAGCTCGCCGGAGATGAGCGCGTCCATGTCCGCAGCGACGGAGGCGGTGATCTGCCGGCCCGCCCGGGCCGCAGCCTCGTTCAGGCCGGCGAGCAGCCGGGCCGACTCGGCCGCCGCCAGGTCGGCCGCGTCCTGGCGCCGGCCAGCCACCGCGGCCAGCCGCGCACTGAACGCCTCTACCCGGGCGGCAGCCTCGCCGCTTCGCATCTCGGTGGCACGGCGGGCCAGGTCAGCCTCGTCCCGCAGGGCCCCGGCCAGCCGGCGGGCATGTCCCGCAACCGACAACCGCAGGTCGGATGCCCGCCCGCTCTCCAGGTACGCGGTGAAGTCACCGGCAAACCCGGCGAACCCAGGATCGCCCGCGCCCGAGAGCGCGGCGCGCGCCGACAGCGGGTAGACCCTGACGGGGCGGCCAGCGGCGTCTGCCGCCACGCGGGCGGTGAACTCGACGGCCTCGGCTAGCTCACTCCCGGCGTGACCATCCCCGCGCGCATCACCCCCGGCGTGGCCATCCAGGACGTACGCTGCGGAAGCGCTGGGGCCGGCGGGACCCGCAGCAAGGTAGTCGGCCTTGTTGAGCACGACGAACATGCTCACCGACAGCCCGGCGACCCGGGACATCAGCTCGCGCTCGGTCGCCGACACCGGCGGGTCGGCGGTGAGCACGAACACCGCGGCGTCCATGGTCTCCAGGGCTAGTTCCGCCTCCGCCGTGTTGTGCGCGTAGACGGAACCGGTCCCCGGGGTGTCGACCAGCTCCACGCCCCGGGCCAGGAGAGGCGCATCCACCGCGACCGTGACTGAGGCCAGGTTCCGGCAGTTACCGGGATTACCCCGTTCGGTAACCAGGTCCTCCAGCGCTGGCACCGGGAAGCCTTCAGTACGGCCGTCGCGGAATACCGCGGTGACCCGCTCATTCCGGCCGTAGCGCACCGTCGTGGCCAGGGCGGTCAACGGGGTCACTCCGGTCGGCAGCACCGCCCGCCCGAGCAGGGCGTTGACCAGGGTGCTCTTGCCCCGCTTGGCTTCCCCGGCGACCAGCACCCGCAGCCGGCGGTCCCGGAGCCGGCTCCGCAGCTCCGCCAGCGCCGCGCGGTCAGCCTCCCCGCCAAGCGCCGAGAGTTCATCGAGTGCCGCCAGTAGCGGATCGGGGTCTTGGGTTGCACGCACGTCTGCCTCCTACCCTCGCCAGGTAGGAGCCATTGACGGCAGCGCCGCGGTTCCCGGCGGGCCCCTCCGCCTTCTTCAGGCTACCTCACGAGCCCGGGCTGCCCCGTGTGGGTGAGCGCATGAGGGACAAGTTCCCCACCGGTGCCGTCGCGGTCCTGGGATTCAGTGGGAGCTGGGATCAGCTGGCCCCGGGGTGGCACAGCCGACGGCCCTAACAGCTGAAGCGCCGGCCCGCACGCCGTGGCGAGGTCCTCAGCCAGCCGGGCGCCCTATGTCGCGTGCCAGGTCCAGGCCGAGGATGCGGTCGGCATACACGAAGGCCTCGAACTTGGCTCCCGCTGGCACGCTGGCGTCGGGCGCCAGGCCACGCAGCATCGAGAGTGCCGATACGGTGTCGAGGTTGCCGAAGGCGGCCTCGACGGTCTCCGCGATACGCGCCGGTATTGGCCTTGAGGGAGATTCCGCCCATTCCGCTACCCGCTGGCGCCAGTGCACGAGTGCCTCGCCAGCGCGGGCCAGCACCCCCTCTGTGAGATCCGCCGGCCGGTGATACGGGAAGGACATCAGCGCGAGCCGGACCGCGAGCATGTCACCCACGTGCCCGGCGGGCAGGCCAGCCACAACTGCCTGAGCCTGATCGCCTGCCTGAGCCTGATCGCCTGCCTGAGCCAAGTGCACGGCTCCGACGCGGACGACCAGGCCGATCTGGGCCTCGTCCACACCGCCGCCGATCACGTGCACATCGACCGGGCCACCCAGCGATGCCTGGGCGTCACAGAAATCGGCGCGCGCCGCGGGCGGGTGAATACCCAGCGCATCGGCGGCACGCTCGACGGCTTCCCGCTGGCTGGAAGATTGGCTGCTGAACGCCAGCACGGTGAGCACCTGCAGGCCACCCAGCTCAGCCGTCCGGGCCAGCAGATCCGCAACCAGCAGCACACGCAGCCCGGCGATACCTGCTCCTGCGGGGCCGTCCGGCGGGTGCGCGCACAACCGCAGCAAGCCCCCGGGGGGCGCCCCGAGCTCAGCATAGGAGCCGGTCCGGGCATCCAGCAGGCGAAGCACATTCCCAGGCTAGTGCGTAAGCCCATCGCCGGATATCCGCGCGTGCTTGCGGTGCTGGCCGGGAAGACCGCATCAGGCGTGAGTTTGCGAATCTGCATGATCGGTCAGCGTGCGCCTGATGCTGACCAGAGCGCGGTTGCGCAGGCGGACCGGATCGCCCCACCCGGCAACGTACGGAAGGCGCTCGGTAGCTTGGCCGCGCAGAGCGAAATGGACGGCGTCGCGGTCAGGGTGCGCCGGGGAGTCACGTACAACGCCATCTACCACGCCGATGACGATGTCCTGGTGGCATAGGGCGTTCACGGGTTCTCAGCCGCTTAGGCCCCGATGCTGCACCGGCCGTCGGCTGAGGAAGGCGGAATGGCGGCTGCCTGCCGCGGGGCCTTCGCGCGCTTCTGGTTCTGGGGTACCAGGTGACAGACACCCCATGGGCTTAGTTGTCAAGCGGCACGCTGGTCTTGGTGGTGTGCCCAGGCGGTGTGCTCGTTGTAGCTGGTGCCGGTTTTCAGGCAGCCGTGCAGGATGCCGACGAGCCGGTTG